>Ga0307511_10000838_pt1 | contig 32711 bp, 26 predicted proteins | sample 13_EM_MG_FD_200266 | JGI IMG/M metagenome (GOLD analysis project Ga0307511, IMG submission 200266) | Populus trichocarpa ectomycorrhiza microbial communities from riparian zone in the Pacific Northwest, United States - 13_EM | ecosystem: Host-associated > Plants > Roots > Unclassified | place... | reverse complement strand
GCTGAACTTTACCCGCACGCCCCCCCCCCCCCCGCGGTTCCACAACCCCCACTAACGTGATCCCCAGGTCATCACCGTCTCTGGGTCAAGGGATCCACCATGGCAATATCAGTCTCAACAATTTGATGTACAACTTCCCACCCATAGGAACACTTAGCGGGGTCGTCAACGACGACGATCTCGCCTCATGGGTCAAATTCCCGAACACGAACAGTGATCGAACTGGGACCATCCCCTTCATGGCACTCAACATGCTCAGTAGCGGATTCGAGGATCAGATTCCTCGGCTGCACAGACACGACGCAGAGTCATTCACCTGGGCGCTCGCCTATGTCACCCTCGTCAGCGTTCAGTACGAAAGTCGCTCTGTCAAGATCTCTCGGCAATCCTCCATGCCTGGTTCACAGGGATCGTGAGTTTCACCTCTTCTCGAACCTTTCCCAACTTTTACGGTGGCCGATTCCCAGTCACTGAACCTTACGAGCGATATCTCACTGCAATGAGGAGTCTTATAGGCTATTGGGTTCAGCTCGATATCGCCTCGTTTGGCTTAATGCCCTCTGAGTCAACTGAACAGGAAAATGATAGCCCCAAGGCTGCTTTGGAAAACTCGATCAAAGGTGTGGAGACGTAATCGGGAGCTGACGTCTAAAAGGTGTTCACCAAGGTCAAGACTCTTCTACTCGAAGCAATTAGAGCCCCAAAGGTCGCACAAACCTCCTTCAGATTTTTGCCCCGACTTTGCATGTACATACCACACAACACCACATAGAACCAATACTACGGCCCAATCCATAAACTGGTACTGGCGGTCCAACTGAGCCTCCCGCGTGTATATACTTACTTTCCTTGGGCGCAACACTTAAAATTGCAGTGATACCCAGGGTACAAATGGAGGCAGCATTTAGAGGGATAGTTTGACTGATGACCACCTGCCCAGCTGGATGTAGCGATAACAGTAGTCTGCCACTAGAGATTGACTGACCCTCGACAACCCCAGCAGGCGGATGTACAGTAAGCTCTACGGTAGGATCTCAACCCCCGGTCTGGAATTGAATTCTACACTCAACTCCCAGTTTGCCCCTTTAACGTTCAGCAGTCACAGCGTCAGTGTGAAGTCTATATGCTCCTTTCTTTTGCCGTCTTCTCTGGAGTCTTCGTGACGTTGACGAGGGTCCTCACTACCCCTCTCAGCTGCTTCCTGAACCCGTTCGTCACTCAGAGTGGCGAACGGTAGTTGAAGATGCGCGCAGCTAAGGGTGAGTAGCTGGCTCCACTATTCGCGTTTGAGCAGAGCGTGAAAGATTCTTGGAAGAATGGTCCCCCAGCCTCGGCATTCGTATTCCCGCCTGTGATCCACTTTTTGTTAGCCGGCTACGGGATGAAATCAGAAACATCACCAGAATAGCTGGTGTACGCGCCAGCGGTGCAACCGTGCCCGGTGCCTTAGATGGAGGCTCTTCGCTCTCGGAGTTCCTGAAGGCCTGAGTCACGGGCAGATCCATTCACGTCAGTCACATATCGTCTCCAGGAACATTCCACCTTCAGGAACCTCGGAAACATGTCAACGACGTTCGTCACTAAATTCCACACAAGCCGGACTACCCGCCAAGCATCCCGGTTCGCGAGGAAATGATCCCGAGTTCCGACACAGAAACGCCTTAACCATGGATAGTCCGCTCGGTCCCGCGCCGACGCCCGTGACAAGACGTGGGCTCCATTATGTGGCGCCCTCACGTCCAGATGCAGTAATTGTACAATGTAGAGCCTGGCATCCCCGGCCTGCTCAGCTCTCGTGGTTGGCGTCCTCTTTCGGCCTTGTGGGGATAACAGGCCACGTATAAGCATCCGACGCAGCGCGGTTCTAGGACTCCACTAAACTAAGACTCCCCGGTGTTGATCTACCCGGTAAGCCCATACTCTGCTAGGACCGTCGCCCTACCCCATTGACGAGAGGAGATCCGCCCCGTGACAGCTTGGATATCAAGTAAGTGTACCGTCAACACGTGCATTGGAGAGGGTTCACCAATGCTCCCGAGCAATCTTGAGTAGGTAAGTGTCGTCCCGGTTCAGAACAGAGCGACCCACGGCCTTCGTGCTGTTGGCATTTTGCATTACGAGGGTTCCTGAAGAGTCCGTCCACCATACTATTCACGGCTATAGTATCCTTCATTCTCAACTGGTCGATCTGCCTCATCCCTTGCCCTAGATCCACGAGCAGAAGCCACCAACCTAAATCGTTTCCCTATGAACCCATCAACCGTTTCCATACCACGTCGCGTTCACTGGGACCGTAAGTTGAGTGCCAGCGTCTCACAAATCACACACCACTTTCCACGCTTGTGATCAGCGGGATCTCGTGGTCACACAAGCGCCATTGCAACCAAACCGTATAATGTGCGTTCTCTGACGAGTACGCACAGTGTTCCGGAAAACGGTAGGCATTTACCTCCGGTTATATGACCTCAAATGTTCTCATTACGTGAAGTGGGCCGCCGTGCTGAAATACCAAAAGCCCTTCTGTAGCCGCGACCCACACCAGTGGGTAGTTCACACTTACCATGGTATCCACGATACTCTCGTAGGATTTCCTCCGAGAACTCGATAAGAGAGTGGCGGTCCGGTGTCTGTGGTGCACGGTGGCGTCCAACATTTTTGTTGTGGCGCCGTAAAACGGCGGCCGCCCTCGGTCAGCCCAACTGGCCCCACCACTTTGGAGACCACCGCTTTTTCCTGGAACCTTTCTTCGCTCCATTCTGTGCCGTCTTTTTTTCCTCTCCTCGATATCCCTAGTGGGATGGGCAATGCTCACGTTCACTGCGACCCGAAGACGGAACCGCTGGTGGTGCCACTCCTCGGATTACATCTTGCCTGCTACCCACGCGTTTAGGTGACGCCTATCTACCCAGTTGACGAATGTATGGCACCATATTGCTCGCAGCTTGTCTACTAGCCCCCTTTGAGTTGCTGGAGAGAACGGAGGGGAATACCATCTCAATCCCTTCCGCCTTCAAGCCATTAATGTTAGTACGGATTCATGCGATGCGCTAGGTACGGGTATAATAATGCACAACTTGTACCGTCGTGCCCGACAAGGCTATACCGCTTCCGTGAACGTGCCTGCTCCAGGCTACCCCCGCCGATCACCGAAACATTCCATGGTCCGAGAATGGCGCTTCTTTCCAACTGTGCCTCAGGCCTCATCCCGACTCATCCACTGGAGGAACACTTAACAAGTCTAAGGGAGGGGGTGGACGGAGGGGGGCAAATGTCTCGATTGGATTGTCTAACGGCAGGGTGTCAATCCAAAATTGTGGCACCGACTCTCGGTTTCTGAGCAATGCACGTCATGTTGGTTCGGACTATCCCTCCCTGACCCTTGGGGAGGTTTACATACACGACGCCAGAACAAAGGCGAAAGGGGGAGGGCGGAGGATGGGTAATGAAGGTACCGGGGTGGTGGTGGCGGACTCGTGGACATCAAGCATGGCGCTTGGGACGCGGGACCAAAAAAACTGTCGATTGACGTTCGGTGACGGGAGGGAGTATGCAGATTGTGAGCAACGCTATACCGTGGGGTTGCCACAGGATAACCATCCTAGAACGGGATTAGCTCTACTATTGGTGTGAGCCGGTCTCGTCCGTGGCCGGAGAGCACCACCCCGCGTGGGCTCTCAAGATCTCAACAGCCGGCGTACTAACCCGGTGGAGGTTGAACGTTTTCTTGATCTCAAGTAACCTGCATACGTCTTACATCAGCGATTGTTGTCCGAATAGGAAGAAACCATCTCAAACGGAGGAGAGCGGTGATACACTCCCATGGTTCCTTTGGGACTATCCACCATCGCCATTCTTCACATGTACGGCACCGGACCCTCAGGATCAACGACGACACCCTTAATGGGCCACCCAAACGACATACCAGGATATCTTGTGGGTTACTGTGGTTGTTTGACGTTCCTCAGGAGAGGATACTGAGATACTACAATCCTGAGCTACTGGAATCGTGAGCTACTGACGACCTGAACAGTTGCGATGCACGAACAGAAGAAACCAGGTTGTCTCCACCATTCACTCCCCAGAAGAACCCGTGAAGAACAAGGAGGGTCGTTGCTCCAACCAAAAGTGTAGGTTTCGCCGGCCACATCACTGAATACCCGGTAATATCATCCATATTGTCGTTGACTTGTTGAACGCCGGACACTTCATTAAAACTAGCCCCCACAAGCTGTGGGCGCCGGTATATTTCAATCGGTATACGCGTGGTTAACTGGCGGAACCTAGCCTAACTGTAAATAGTAAACAAGCGGTGCTAGACTCGCCAGTCTCGCCCAGCTCCCTCAGGACACGGCAACGCTAGTTCTTATGGGTCTGTGGATCCGGAAGGGGCGTACACCACGGATCTGAGTATGAATTTTGCCGTGTTGTCGATGAGCATTGTAGATTGCAGATGTCCTAGGGCTCCTAGGCGCAAAATCCATTAACGTAAGCACCAGATTGGAATTGGAGTCCATAACCGGAGTCACGTACTTTCTGTCGCCCACAGCTTGCGGTGGCTCTACAATCTGTCTCTTGGTAGACGTCGGACTGGACCGCTTCAGGGCTCCTTTCCGATGACGTGCTTTCAACGGAGGACCCTGAACACGAAAAAATGGCGCATAGGGGGATCATGAAAGTCCAAGATCGAGGAGGGGTCTAAGAGGAGACTGGAGGAGAAGAGCGGGGTCATTTGTGCTGGCGCCAAATCCACACATGTGGTGAGGATTGCCGCGACAAGGGGCAAGTAGGGGAGTAACTGGAAGGTTTAGTCAGCGGTCAATCATCTCCCGACTTCATTCCATCGTTCTTGTTAATCGCCCGTTTGTCAGGACGAGGATCGGCCACAGTTCAGAACGTAGCCCCATGGATCCACGGGCCACTACCGCCGATCCTGTTCACTAAAATAACGGAACCGCAGAGCCCAAAGGCTGCACATGGCATCATAGGACGGGCGTACGCCCGTGGTAAGCGAGAGGCTGTCCATTAGTTTAATCAAGAACCAAGAAAACGGTGCAGTCGATTTATTTCATTCGTCCGTTGAACCAGTGTCACCTTCTGGTTTGCCGCACCGGACAACGTGTAGAGGGGTCAGCGGTGGACGGCGCGCCGCCTTACGGGAGGCGCCCTCCCAGATGTGGGGACAGTCTACGGCCTCGTGCTGTGCCATAGCCGTCGCCGGAATGGAAGCCGGGTGCTTCGTCTAGACCTGACGGCGTCCGACTCGGCGTCAAGTAAATCCAACCCTGGAACAATGCACGCACATTCAAGTCGATCCGCCCTTTCTCGAGCACCTCGTGTACCCCCTCCGTTGTACGGAAACCTGCCAGGGCACCCAAAGATCGGGACGTGATTTCACACAAAGCCTAAAGAAGACACCACATTGTGCGGTATTATTAACGAGGGATCTTCAAACTGGTTGGACGTGGTGCTGTCAAAGGCGGGGAAGGATGTCAATTAAGCGGGGAAACGGGAGTCAGGTGTCGAAAAACTACATTTTCGGTGTCACGGGAGAAGTCTTGGGGCCCAATCGACGCGGATCGCTACAACAAGGCATCAAACAGTCCTAAGATGTGTCAGATGTTCAACGCTCAACCTAATGGATAGGGGTATAACGGAGATGAAGTGATGATGGTCTGACCATTGGAGGCGGGATCGCAGTGAATTGATTGGCGAATAGATTTGGAAAATCAGGTCGGACACGGAACGAAGGAGGCTATGCAATCGACATGGACGCATTGGAGTTCCCCCACCCCTTGAAATTTACTCGTTGGACACCCTTAGCGGAGGTAGAGATCCTAAGATAAAACTTGGCAAACACTCCCTGGTATTCTGGATCGTCAAGGTCAGTTTGCATCGCCGCCCAGTCACAGATCCTATTGCATATACGGAGAACTTGCGCCTTGCGCAAGGTGTAAGCGACGGGACGCACATATTCCCCCAACACATCTTATCATGCTTCGAAGCAAACGGGCCCCTAGGAATGACGTTGACGGTCTTCTCGCGCTGCACGTGGGATCGGCCATGGACACCTTCCCCGGAGCTTACGCGAACAGGAAACGATTAACCCACCCACTCACCCATGCGGATTCCCCTTTACTGCTGTAAGCGCCAAGCGGGACGGCCAGTTTCTCAGCATCCTCGACAGTGAGTTGACTAATGGCAGATCGATGATGCACGTGTCGGCTGGACAGCCTCCGACCGGAATCGCAACGAAAATGAAAGATCAGCGCTCACACAGTAGGTGGACAATAGCGATTGCGCCCAAAAGGATTGTCACGGTCTCCACCTCCAACGCGGTGATCGCTCCACTCTAGACATGCAGAATGGAAAACGCCAGAACCAGAAGCCGTCAAAGCGTGTTGTGTGAACGATCAAAGTGGACGTACCCCAACAGAAACCAACGGCCCCGACGAACAGATAACCACCTCCCTTCAGATACCATGCGTATGTGGCAAGTTCTGGGGGCTACCGAGGCCTTTTCTCTCCATTCTTGAAAACCTCGCTTGTCCCGATCGGTCTTTGGCGGAACCTTATCTATCGGGATTTCCCCAAGTGGTTCGAAGAAATCGGGCGTAAGACACGTGCATCGTGAGTCGACGCTGTGGCGTTGGCATCCTTCTGGGTTTGTGGTGGAGCCTATAGGGGTACTGTCAAAACCCGGACTCATCTGACCAAATTACACGAAGTGGACGCACCAAAAGATGCCACGAGCAAATGTGACCGCGGTATTGCTCTTGCCCCCCCGGTGACGTATGCCCGATCAAAACTCGGGTGTGATCCTTTTGGGGTGTAGCTGGAGACTATTATGGGTATCGCACGCCACGCGTCGCCGCGTTCCTCCGTAGATAAGACAAGTGAGATAAGGGTCCGAACGGCATGTTGGAGTCCGAGGACGTGCTGGCGATCCAATCGTCATGATGTCCGGAGGGTGGACGATCCCTGAGCACCATCGGTGGTGGTGGAGCACGGGCGGTGTGGCAGTGGAATGACGAAAATCATCGTTGGACCGTGCAGGGTGGCGAGCATTGGCGAAATTTTCAAAAAGTGCGAAATAGAACGCGTGGACCGGGTTGCGGCGTATAGTCGACAGCGATTGCGAATCCGTGGAGTGGAGGGGTACTTGAATTGGACGGCGAGAGTAAAAACGTCGCTTGGTGAGGATGGATCAAGGATATGTCGTACAAACACAAAGCCCCCGTTCGACAGGTGGAGCGTCGCAAGATTGGGGTCCAAAAACGTTGGAGGTCGTGAAAATTGGTTGAGCCGCGTTTGGGCGGCCGAGTCGATGGGAGGGAGGGAGGCGAGGAAATCGGATCGGCGGACACCAGCCAGGTCCGCGTCCTGCTGCGCATTTCTCACGACCACTGCCGCCTTCCAGCCCCCATATGTTGATCAGATCAAGACGGGCAACCGAACGTCGCCCGCTTGGTCGTCGGCACCTCCATATTTGTCTGGTTATCACCCAACAAACCGCTCATCTTGGCGCCAAGCCACCGGCGCTAATTGAACGTCGCTCCCCTTATCGGACAATTGACCGGCCTTGACGCCCCGACACACCCCTCGTCATCAATCAGGTCGGAAGGGAAGAAATCCATCGTGTACATCGTCGGTTCGGCCTCAGGCGACGCCGGCTGATCATGCCGACGGTCGTTCCCCGTCCCCTCCTTCGTGTTCGGGTTGTTGAGCTTACCGGTACTTACTACGTGGGATGTACCGGTGAGTGTTACATACCCACCAATACAATGACTTCCCAATCCGCGTTTCATCTCGTTTTTGGATTCAGGTCGAGCACCAGGAAACCACCTCAAACTGTCTAGTTGACCTAATGCCCTACGCCCTTCAGTTTCGAGGGTGACAGGTCGGTGCCAACGATATCAATGGCCCCTGACGGATCCCACCATCTGACCCAACTATTCGAGGTACGATATTCCCTCGGCGTAATGCAAAGTGGGACCTATTGAACGCCACATAGAGCGTCGCCGTCAACTTTAGGCAGCTTGACGTTTCTCACAATCGGCCACTCCACCGGTTCACCACCCTTGCACTCTTTCACCCATCCACGACCCTCGGTCACCACTACCGAGGTCCCCGAACCGATGGGTCCTCGTTTTCAGCCCCTATCGATCCATAGTTGTCCAGTATTCAAACGCTCACGCGCCAAGCTTTGACGTATCTCCCAAACACCTGTCATCGTCTCATTATCCAGCGGCATCAAAACCTATCTAATCACACCTAAGGATATTGTTACGTCTATGCCGGCACTCTGCGTGAGCGATCAGCAAACCACAGCGCCCAGGGGGGGGGAAGTGGTGGGTCAATGGAATATGACATGTCATTCATACCATACATCACAATATGAACTGTGGTCCGTCCGACTAGAACGGATAAAAGACACCCATCGGTAGGGTTACTAACCACTTTTCAAGCATACACCGCTCACCCCCGTCCCCGGGTGCGATAGGGGGAATCCGCAAGTTGCATGGTCAAACAAAGCACAGGGCAGAAGTTCATGTTAGAGATCGTAACATAGCGACGATGTCTACTAGGTGATGAGAACAGGCTGTTATCCAAACGCAAACATGGCTAAGACCCCACCTCAGGCTCAGAGCTGTGTCGTATCACCTCGGCCAAACCTCATATGGTCAAGCCGTACACCGAAGAAACAGAGCTCGAGAGATTGAAAGCGTGCACTTTATATTCACATTCACAGTTCACAATTCACGGAGAAAAGGACCAAACGAGCGCGACGGATAGGAATAGCCCCTGAGTTCTGCCGGAACCTGTAATAACCTAATCCAAAGTCGTCCTGTTCGCACTGCTCGGGAACTTCAATTGCTACTCAACATTACAGAACTCAACTGGGTGATGGGTGACGGTTAGGCAACTCCGACACTCGCCGGCAATTGCCGCCGATAACCCCACCGACATACGAACGATAAGGGTAAGGTTAGGACACACCGCGAGTAAATTAGACTTGTCGGCATGACCAAAGCCGAGGTTGATCCTCCATCTGTACGACGTGAGGGAACATCGACTAACATCGATCGAGTCAACTCAATGATTGTGAGAATCGGGTTAGTGGGCGGGCGTTTTGTTGCAAATCCTCGGGTTACGCAGAGTAAGGCAGAGGACTAGACAGACACTCAAACGGTCTCGATAACCACTCTCTTCCGCACGTATTCGAGACTTCGTTGCTTCGCACATTCGGAACTGACCTTCAGAATAGGGTGACACCGTCATACATTCGGTCATAACTTCCAGATTGGTGGACACCCATCACCCGCAATTGAGACATATCCGCTCGCATGCGTGCGGCCCATGAGGGCCCGGGCAGCCCAACGGCCCCCTGAATAATCAATTATGGTCTCGATTGGAAGATAACGAAATAGGAATAATAAGCCACAACCGCTGGTCGAGGGTTGACGTGCTCCACATCCACGAGTTACAGTACGCCGGGTGCAACTCAACGTGCGGAGACCTATCCACATATATCCAGCGTGCACAGCAGAACGCAGGGCTTGTGATGGTCCCTAGAGAACCCTGTCAGAACGCAGATCCCCCCCTCTCCGAGATCCAGTGCCGAATGCAAAAAACACGAGTTGATCACTTACGCCGATAACTTAATCGGCACGTTAGATGTCGGGTAGACCCATGTGCATGGGACGATCAGGACGGCGGATGGAACGGAACGAACACAGAACCGCCCCCGTACCTTTTGGGGATACTTTACCTCACCTTTTCGGAACAAAAAACCCGCACACGGGGTAAAGGTGCTAGCGCTCGCGACGATACATCGGCGTCCGCAACCTTTGGTAGGTGCGGGAGATAGACGGTGGGCCCTGATGATACACTTTCATCCTGTGTTATGCCTCAGAAGTCATTATGAAGCTCCACACAACGATACCGCAGTAGATCTGGACAACTAACGCGGGAGTTACGCGTGAACGCAGGAAAGCATCGGTAATCGAATGTAACCGCAATTCCACCCAACACAAACCGGTAACAGAGGGTAACACCCTCCGGTGCAAATGTGGATGGGTCAACTCCACGCCCCCAACACTCCTCTGGTGGTAACAGGGGTTGGTGGACCGATGGTTGAAGGCGGGAGGTTCGGAGGTGGGAAGAAACCTGGGTGTAGAACGGGATGTGACCGGGGTCGTTTGTTGCACCGTGGCCAGGTATGAATAGCCAAACTCCCCCTCGCTGATGGACCCGAAGCAACGGGTGTGTAAAATGGGTCACAGGGGTAGGGAACGCGGAAGTTGACGGGATCCCTTTGTGGGGTTTGGCCGTTCAGTGAATTGAGTCAGGCATATTTCAATGTCGCCATCCAAAAAGTATATGGATATGCTATCAACATGAAGCGGGCGGGAACGCCGGTAGATAAACCAAAAAACAGCGAGAAGATATGACCAAGGAGGGAGAGTCATCCGCGGGAGGGTCCGTTGTGGGCGCCAATCATGAAAGCGCCGGAAATGTTCCCCAATTCCGAAGAGGCGTGGTGGCTTCGGAAGCACAGCTATTGGGTTGTAATCCCTCCTGTCAGTAGGAGTTGTAATTGGAGGCGTAGACCGGGATCGACGAAACGGGCTGGGACCCCCTGTACGCCACTGGGCGCGCGTTTGAGTTGAAAAACAAATCAATAGCGGGCAAAGACATCTGTGTCAGACCAGTACTGTATAGTTGGGCCGGCGCGGAAGAGGGGCCCGGGGAGGGAGCGATCAGGAAAATTTGACCACCTATTTGTGGTGAGGCGCCACGCGAGGGTCGAGTGTTTGTTCGAGCTGGAGGTCAGTTCGGGTGCGCTCGAGGTGCCATGTCAACCAGAGAGGTAGGCAAGCAAGTGCGGGTCGTTTTGTTTTCCAGCCAACACGCGAGTCTCCCAAACGTGTTCCCGAGCGGCGTGTTTTAGCATTCGGACGATCAGTGGGGCTGCAGGCAGACGAACGCCGTCTAAGCCGCACCCACTCCAATACATCGGGTGGGAGCGACGTGTTGAAACGAGGTGCGGGCGGCGGCGCATGAAGCTGCACCCATACACCAGGGTCGGTGACACCGGTGAGGAGAGCACGACGTGGGCACAAGGGAGGCAACACCAAGCAAAGCCAATCGAGGGGTCCGACAACGTCGCTAAAGTGGGTGCTGGCTGGACATCATGCAGGACTGTGTTGGAGGTGGAGGTGAAGAGGGCTGGCAACTGGTCGGCGGAGAATCAGAATATTCCAGGTGGGGCGGGGTTGGGGCGGGGGGGAAAAGAACAGAAAGGTTTGGGGGGGGATGAGAATGGAATGCTGGCGAGAGATCGACAAATTGGTCTGGTGGATGGATGACTGGCAGGGAATCAGAGATCACCATCTCAACAGTGCCGCATCGGCGCGGAATGAAAACCGTGGGAATACTTCCGGACCATGCCGGCCGAAAAACCAAAAAATCCGGGGAATTAATCGGTATTTGATTGGAATTAGCATCCGCCGGTGTGGCTTCTGCCGCTACCCTTCACTGTGACGTATCGAAGCTTTCCTTCCTCGAATTTGGAAAATAAAATAATTATGTTTGACCTCCCTCCTCTTCTGGTTTGTATATAAGCTCGCCTGATTTCATTCTGACCTGTCGATAACCCTCAATCCCCTCTCCTCTTCCTCAGCCACCATGCCCTCGACGACCCGTCCCCCAGTCATCGTAGCCAACGCTAAACCACCAGTCCAGAGGAAGCCTAAGGGTCCAGGTCTGTCCGCCCCCATCCTCTCCCAACCCCCCCTCCCCGTTGCTCACAAACAACCATTCCCAGAACGCAAGTGGACCGGCCGCGAAGACGAAATCCTCATCAGTGCAGTCAGCACCTACAGTCCGTTTATCTCCTCTTACTCCACCCATTTGTCATCCCTCATCCGTGTCTACGTTACAGCCACTGGCGAAAAGATCAATTGGATTAAGATTGCCGAACTTATCGAGGGTCGATCGAATAAGGCCTGTCGCAAGCGCTGGATCCACTCTCTCAATCCCACGCTCAGGAAGGGGCGGTGGACCCTCCAGGAAGATGAACTCCTCTTGAGGGCTATCCGCAAGCACGGCCACTGTTGGCATAAGGTTGCCAAGTATCTCCCCGGTCGAACGGACGATCAAGCCGCTAAGCGTTTCCGAGAGAAGCTCGACCCTGGTATCGCCAAGACTCCCTGGTCCGAGGAAGAGGATAGGATCCTCCTTGACATGTGGAGGAAGGTTGGCTGCAGATGGAACCTTATCTCGCGAGGTCGGTTCTTTCTTTCACAAGCTGCACGATGACCGCCGGTGTCTGACCCGCGTTTATGCACACGAACACACAGAACTGAACGGAAGGCCCGCCGTCCACTGCCGCAACCGTTACGCTAGCCTCAAACGCATTCAGAAGTCTTTGGATCCGGATGGCCGGGGCGAGACGCCCTTGGGAAAACCTTCCCTCGTGGATCCCATGAATGTACCTACTCCACTTGATTCCTCTACAACCGCCCATCTGATTTGTGATTCACAGACGCCGAACCTCTCCACCCCCTCTTTGAGTCCAACCAGCTCCCCGTGTTCTACCCCTCTCCGCCATCTGTCGCCCTCTTCTCCATTCTCTGATGCGAAAGATACCGAATTCGCCTCGAATATGGGTTTCCCTGAACACGCCGACGGTCACGAACTACAACAGATCCAGGAAATCAATACGCTCCTCGTCGGGGGAGAACAGCGTGGCCTCCCCCAGTCATCAATACCGGTACCCCCATCCCTCTACAACTTGCGCCTCAGCGAATTGCGACCATCAACTTTCCACAGGGGGTCGGCTCAGCTTCCAAAGCTCTCGTTCGCCGACCACCCTGACATGAGGATAATGCCTCCCGGTCAGACGGGTCCCACCCGTAGAGTTTCCGCTCCCCAACTCGGCTTCCACATGCCTACGGCAACATCCCATCCCATGCCAAGGCAACTTCCATTCCTCTATTCGTGCATGTACTCGGACTGCTCTTTTGGGAGCAACGACTCAACGGATATCACTCAGCACTTGGCGGTTGCTCACCAAAGACCCGATGCCGGTTCTGCCTTCAATATGTCGACATCATTCAACTCTTTCACCAGCATCCCATCATCGCGGCCGACGACATCCGACTCCGAATTTTCCAACGGCTCTGCCGATTCCATGTTTAGCTTTTCCTCTGGCTCCTCTGTCTCCATCTCTCCCTCAACCTCACCCGCTGATGGCCTGAGGTTCGGATTCTACCAGGATGCCAACTTGACGAAAATGGAGGACGATGCGGCTGATGCTGGTTGGAACAGTCCCGGGTTCTTTGGCTTGGACACAATGGGCGGGTTTGAGACCTTTGGGAGCATCCCACAGTGCTGACCCTGGGTTCGCGGTTTACCCCAGTGCTCAATCCTTGACTCGTGAAATCCCCTCCTGGCCACACACCCGTTCCTTCCTCATTGCTCAAACACCAACAACGATCGCACATCAATCGAAGCATTCGCCCTTCATTATCCTTATTGCACCTCTCTATAGCAGAAGCCGGCTATTCCCGCGACCGCACATCATACCACTTTGATTTCCCCTCGTACCTTCTATCTTGGCTGGCTGATATCTCCCCACTATTACTAGATACTTCTTCCGCCCCATTATGTAGTTTCAGGCATGCTGAGCGGACTTTTTCTCGTTGTTAAGATTAGACAATAGCCGCTAGGCTTTTCTCTCTCTCATTTTGTTCTTGTAGCAGGTTGTACATCGCGACGATCCGTATGATACTCTTGATAGGTTTTCCACTGCGTTGTGTAACAAAAGTGTAGGATAGATAGTCTTGTTCCCACTGAATGCCAAGCTCATTGCCGATATGTTACGTGGGGCGACATGAGTCATGTGAACGGCCGGACTGGGTCACCGGGTGAACGTTGCCGGGGCGCAAGTGGTGCCGCGTCTGGCCTTTGCAAAAAATCGATTCATTCCTCAACCGCGCTTTGATGTTCCCCAGTTGCGCGGCTTCAGCGCTTCAGCCCTGACGCTTACTACGATTTATCATACCGGCAGCGTCAAGGAATCATACATGTGCCGGAGGAGGCAGTTCGCCGGTTGTATGTTGGATGACCGGAGGACTGTCAGATGTGCGTGGATCTCGTAGTAGCATGAAGGAGTTCGGCGCCGTTCCCCGCCACTGATCTCCTTCCCTCTTCCTTCCCTCTCTCATCGCCTATTCCTCGACAACCAAATTCATTAATCCCTCTTTCCAGAAACTGGCAGTCGAACCCAAGGTGATGAGTATGTCTTCCAAGCGAGGAGAATTCAATACGGTCTCCCGGGTCCAGCCGCGGGTCAAACTCACCATTCGCCTTCCTTTGGGCCTTTCTGCTACTATATCTCTAGAGCACTTGGGATCTCGTGGCTTCATATCGAGATTCCGGTCTCTTCATGACGAACCGTCGTCAGTCGCGAGATTTCAGATCTCAGGCCTTCAACTCGGCCCCCACGGTCTCCGGGGCTTGATCTTGCCTGACTCTCCTGGGTGCTGCCCCACCTCTACTCGGTTCACCACCACTGCTCCACCGTTCCCTTTGCTCACTCTACACCTTCTCACGCTTTGTCCGTCCGTTCCCCCATCCAGCCGAGCATTCACACGTACCCTCAGACCCATATGGTCCCCCGGCACCGGTGTTCTATCGAGTCTACCATTCCACCCGTCGGATCACTGCCCCGTCAATTCTCCTCACTCTCCCATTCGTGCGTCGTATGTTTTCCATGGTAGATGTGGATAGAACGGCAGCCCGGTCATCATTGTGGCACCTCCGTCTTCCATACCGCCTCCGACGTCGGTGAATGGAATTATTGCTCTCGAGTTTACTCCTAGCTCGAGGCGGATCTGTAAGGAACTCCGCAATGATGTTCAGGGATGACCACCGGAAAATATGGGGGCCGCACCGTCGACTCCATAATGGGTATTGGAGTTTTACCTTCCATATAATCCGGTATGGTTCGGACCTTGATGCGCATGTGTCCAAAACGGGGGCTAAAACTAGCAGTCTCAAATCCGCGATTTAGGTGCCCTGCGACAGCGACAGTCGTATAGGGCGAGTGGCCCTCGTACTGCGCGTAACCGGCTCGACGCGAACAGGATTCCCACTTCTTTTTCCAGAACAGGTGGTCGCCGAGGCGTCGTTTCGCGATCCTGAGACTTCAAGTCTACAGGGCATCGATTTTGTCGTCGGGCACCACTATAGTACCCCTTACGCTTCATTACCCACCACCATCCAGTCCTCCACCGTTGAACGGCGGCCACGCTGCTCGCTCTGCCCTATTCAGTTGCGGATATTCCCAGAGCCGCCGCGTGCATCAGTCGATTGTTCGCTTCGTGCCCTTTTCACTCTCTACTCGGTTTAGGACGGCTCTGTTTGGTACTAGGCTTAGGTTCTGCTGCCGTTCACCGCTAGACTCAAACTACTTTTCCCTTTCTTGATCCCGCCCCTCTTGTCGCTCTTCGATCGACCGGTCCGCTCACGCACGACCCACCCGCCATCAGAGCCGTTTGGAAGATGCGCTGTTGACCTCGCTGGAGCCACCACTTCACCAGGACCCTGACAGTATGTGGTACTCGCCTTCGAGGATCGGGGGTCCCTCGCTTTTACCGAAGGATGGAACGGACCGCTCCGCCTCTCCGACCCATTTTGGCCGTCCCCCCTAACCCAACACTATGGCTCGGTGACTTGATAGCTTGGTGGGTGACAGCCTGCTGGTGTTGGCAAATAATACAATCTTTTGAAATCGTCTTGAACTTCCGCAGCTCATAAAGTAACGCGTTGCTGTTTCAAGACTGCCAGGCGGGTCGCACTTGCTTTGCGCGCACTGTTTAATTTTACACAGGGCGATGTGCCCGAGCCTTCGCGACGGAAACGATCTCCAAGGTTTCTAATGATTCCAAAACCGTCCACCCATCTTGATACTTCCAACCCTCATTGACGGCTCTCGTTCTTCGTCGACGGATCGGGTTTAGGCTGGCCGGCGGAGTTGGTGTATTATGGGTTTTGCTATTGCGCTACGATTTCATTTTGGACTGTGGCTGAAACGTAAGGCCTCGAGGGATGACTGGCGATAATCGATACGGAATGACGACAGAGATCTGGTAGGTATCTGGCAGGTGTGTGATGGATATCGATACATATTGAATGGTTTGGTGTACGTTCCTCGTGGTCACTGCTAACTCGGGTTGGCTCTCTCCCCCTGACGGTGATAGGGAAGTTCTCTCAGCTTGACGGCTCACTCCCCTTGTCTCTCGTTTCCTCCAGTGTAGCATATCTCAAATCCCTCTAACACCCCGGTGCCAAAATAGACAGGTTTTAAGAAGCGTGATATGAACGTTAATTGCGATTGGGATTTAATATCGAATGTAGGCATGCCAACTACCGACAACCGATAGGGATTTCTAGGTACGGGCGAGTAGAAACGAGTTTATCCTTGTTCTGAGAAAACCGGCACAATTCCGGAATTTGGAGAATCGAGGCGACCAGCCTCGATCGCCGGGAAGACAGCTCCCGCTCGCGTCCGGATTTCGGCGTCTTCTCCCTTCGATCTACCCGGACGGTCGCTTCGTTGCGCCTAACACGTTTTACGCCTTCTCGGGCAACTTCTCCCGCCAAAACGGATCGAAGGCTATCAGGAAAGACAAACAATGTTCGAGTATCGGTTTCCGATAGCGAGGAACGTGTGTACGCGGTTTGTATAACCCTCGATGCTGGCGCCGCTCATTTCGCTTTCTAAATCTTGACGCGTTTCGAGTTTATTGCTGACCACAAGGGGTGATGCAATAGAAGTCAGGTGCCAGTCGTCTGGGAAGTTATAGCCTTTTTTCCTCTTCTTGTCATTGGGAGGGAATCGGAAGCCCCTCATGGACCTCAACTTCTTTGCGAGACTCTCAATACGTGATGGTGAGCAGTCAATCTACCGCCCTTCAATCGCCCCGGCCTGTGAGATACCGGACATCCAGAACCGCCGGTGTTCTATTTGCTGAATTGGAGCCGAAGCCATCGATGGTTGGGGCTGACGAAGGTTTCCCCCCCCTCCTCCTGCCCCTTTGGCATACAGCAGATTTCTTTCCCTTCCACCACGGGTGTTTTGCGTAAATCGTACATACGCACGTTCCCGTTCCGTTTCTGGCTGCGAGGATGTCGGTTCTTTGTACGTCATAAGCCTCAGCTCGTGATGTGATCCGGCCGCTCCAGCCCTTGCCGCCTCCATGACGAAGTGTCACCATCCGATACAGTAGATGGAGGAAATGGATGACCAAGGGTTCGAGCACTTCGAGTCAATTACTTTTGTTTCCCCTCTTCCAGTGCAGGGTTCGAATCTTCCTCAAAGAAAAGGTAAAACGGGCATCCTTTCGCCGTCAAGCCACCGGGTACTCAATTGGCATCGCGATTTTCTGTGTTTGTATTTCTCGGGCCTCAAATCCGCGTGGAAGGGGGTCGATATCGTGCAGGGTCCTCTTGAAAATCTTGGTATCTATGAAGTTGCGCGTCAATCGCGCCCATTGCGAGGGCGTTCCTTGTTCATTCCCGCAATTTGTGCTGGTTATTGGCTTCTCCCTCCGTTCCTGCCTATGTGCCCGTGACCCCGCAATCACCAGTCGCACTTCATTGCACAGTGCCCTCGTCGCTATTCTCGGACTAGCCGTCACCCCACGAATCACGATACAAGAAGCCCCCGCCGCCGCGTCGCTGATCACAATAGCTCAGGTCGCCAATAGACATAACACTCGGGGGTTGAAAGGCACTATGTATGTATCGGTGCTTCAGCACAACGCTCCTTCTCAGGGAGAACGCGTTTGTGAGAACCTGAACCTGTTTTCGTGCGTGCAGGGTGTGTTACCACACCTGATGGTCCAGCGCTGTCATCGCTTCGTTTGGTAAAGCGCGGAACCGCCCCTCCCAGGCTGCGGTACCACTCCTGCTTCGGAGGATTTATTATCTCATCGGCTGGGAACCCTTCCGGTGCGTCTGAACTCAAAACGTTCAATTCATCGTCGACCGGCCCACAGGTCAGCCTGCTGAGTCAACCAGTCTAGGTCTGCTCATCAAGCACGCAACTCGTTCGCGTCTGTATGGCTTCGATTACGGACATACGTGCCGGCATTGTCTGACGCTTCATAGCGCTTAAACGGTAATGAGAAAGCCCCTAGATCCGATACATGCATCCCCTCCAACTGTACACTCACCGTTCTACAGATACTTACCCAATCGGTGCACCCTCGTGTATTGCGCGTTTTCGGTGCCTGTGGGGATTAGCGGGGTGAAAAGGAGTAATCTCGGTCGTGCACATACAACAAGTTCTAGTTCGGTGACATGGCGCCAGCGGTATCGCGCGGACGCATTTACACCCTTCCCTTGGGGCGGCTCTCGTTCTCTTTTATTCGTTGCGTCAGGAAAGTAGGGCTCGACTGAGGGCCTGCCCCGATTCGCTCTAGAATGCCCAGGCCGTTGGGTGGATGAAGGATTCAACACCCACCTGACCGGGTTTTCAATCACCTCTTTGGCGCTCTGCGGGCCATCCATATGCCCTTGTGCTCCACGCAACTGTGGGCGGCCGCGAGTACGCTCTTGTGTGAGGGCGCCGACCGCCCAGGCTGTCTTTCTGTTACTCCACCTTTCGATGTACGCGTGGCAACTCTTGCTTGCGATCTCGTTGGTTTACCTCAGAGGGTCGTACGGGAAGTTGGGGGATCCAGCAAGGAAACGGGTATGTAGGTATCCTGACCAATAGCCTGAGCCAACCCCCTTCTCACAAACACCAGACCCTGACCCCCCGATCAATCCTGCTGTTCTGTTAAGTTCGCATTCTACATTCCAATGGCCCCACTCGGAGTTCCTTTACTTTGTCACCCATCTCTACGGTTCTGGTATTTCCCCTCCCACAGAAATCCTCGAGGCTCGAGTCGGGTCTGGGCTATCAAGAATCATTCAGACTCTGTGTTACGGATCATCGCCAAGCCTCTTCCACATCATCAACAGAGGGAGGTTGTTTGACTGTTTCGCCCACCACCAACAGCTGCGACTTGTATTCAATTTTAGGCGATTCCCTTCATTGGTGATGCTCGCTCTCGTTTGGCTGATGTTGTTGTTCCGCTTTTACTCCTTCAGCAGGGGCCTGGATTGGTGGTCCGCTATCACACTCTTGCGCCGCTTCGTAAATCCCGAAGATCTCGCGTGAACAGAGTAGCGGGTCTAGGTGGGCTTCGTTATACAAAGTTTGTACACACGTACTATAACACAAAGCATACGCACAAGTAATCTACAGAAGGGGTGGAGGATGGGTGGAACAATACGCAGCCACTCAAACGTGCCCAGATAAATCGAGAATTCATTGACTCTCCCATCCATGGGGGCCAAAATACTTCTTGAGAACGGGGGACAAAGGGGGGACCGGGATGAGGAATCACAAACCGGTGCCTCGACCACAGTAGTTGTACTTCTCAACTTCGACGTTGAGTCCTCAACCAACGCGTTAATCACCGCGGAAGTCACCGTCACCACAGACAGCGCGCCGGCGTCGTCGGTATCAGTAGCTTCCTCGGTTCGTTCGGGCTTCGTCCTCGTCACTCACCGTATGAGCCCATCGTGAGGCGTTACTGCTAAGCGCACTCGGCTATCCCGATGCACCCGAACACCCTCCCATCGACCAGTTGGTTGGGGGGCCTTGATAGATTTCTCTGGCGGGATGGTGTGGTCGATCCGAGCGGCGAGCGTGCTCGAACGCACTAGCCACTTTTGCAGTAAAACTCCCACGCTTCCGTCCGTTCCGCGTTTAGCAGTGTTGGCCGTAAATCCTCCCGAGACCTCGATCACCATGAGAAGGTGACCCCACGGCGATGGTCGGCGAGAAACCCGTAGAAGTCCGACGATGCGAATACTTTCGAAACGAGGCAGGCCGAATCTGGAATGACGAGGACAGTTGGGTCGACGGTCGACCCGTCGACGCGTTTCCGTCGGGAAGACAAACAAACGTAAACAACGCGCGGGGCACCACCGCGACAGGTGGCGACAAGACCCTTCGACCACGACCACCACTCACGCGCAACACCTTGTAACCAACCCCCATCCATTAACCCTCCATGACAACGTGTTCGGCGACTTGAAGTAGACGGGGTCCGATGAAGGACCAATCCTTGACGACTCTCAAGGGTGACTGCTCAAACTATTCCGACGACCTGGTGACGGCCACCCCCTGGAAGGTGAATCGTTTGCCAACAACCTGACACCCATACTTACCAAATACCACAGGTCTCCGACTTTCTTTATGCGCTCGTGACAGTGATCCCCCGCGGCGAGTTTACGATTGGATCCGCGCCTGCTGTTGTGATTTTACCTTTGAAATCCTGGAATACGTTCCGGAGGGCCTACACAACCCACTGGAAAGGCAGGTCGACGTCTGAGAGTACGTCCCAATTCTAGTTCGCAACCCAGAATCAATCTCACTCATGGATCCCTCCACAGTCATCGAATATGTCGACTCCCGAGGGTTTCCGGATGGAAACTTGAGGCATATGAATGGTTAGGGTCCCTTTCTTTCCGCTTTATGACATATACTCATTCCCTGCAGCACCACGTAAATTACCTTGAGCCATTAGGACTACAAATTCGCCGTCCGAGGCTATCAACGACCCCACTACCATCAAGATGCTGTAGATCAATTCACTGGGCCACGATATGGTAGACCTGCCCAGTGCTTTGGACCTCCCACTGTCCCTTTCAGCCGGAAACTGGCTCATTGAAGCACAACCTCGAATATCTCAGGACGTTCACGCCAAGTTCCGCACTTGCAGACCACACTCCCTACTTCACTTATGACACCGCTGCAATTTTCAGCGAGGGGGCGGGAGGGAAGCGAGATTGTGGCCCACCCTGGAATGACCCCCTGTGGATAGGGTTTAGCGGCAACAGATCATAGCGGAAGGAACGGGCAACCTAGGCTGCGTTTGGTTCAAGGACTCCTTTACCTGGGATCAAGAATGAGCCAGGGTTTGGAGGGCCCATCTCTACGGGGCCCGATTGTGTGCGGTGCTTGGGTGGGTATCACATCTCCCCTATGTCCCGACCGCCCACTAATGTGCCCCCAACAGTAAGCCCCGTTTCTTGGGCGGCCAAACCTACCGCTCGTCCTGCTCGTCCTGACCGGGAACAAGCTCTTCGCATCGACTACGATTTTCACCGACGCTGTCTATGTCGACCAGCTACTCTCGACTACCCTCCATCCTGGGTTCCGTGCCCCAGACAGGTCCACACATCGCGCGCGCATTCACGACGATAAACGAACACACAGAGCTTCGTACGTTGTATAACCGCCTCCCGAAATCGCCCACTCCTCCCCACCAGCAAAAGCTATACAACCATACCCTACAGCCGACTCACCTTCGCCCCAGCCAGCCAGATGGGCTTACCCTCTTGAGATTTTCTCTAGAGAGGATCGCTTTCCCGGTACACGACCCCAGACCATCGACGAACCAACAAACAGCGTACAATATACCTTACGAGGACGCAGATTATGGACGATACCTCGACACCTCGACCAGGGAGGTCTCAGTCAAATTCATCGCAAAATTTGACGAAGCCGCCCATCGCATGCTCTGGCCACGGCCTCGTTTTGGCGACCTCCAGGAATGGAACCGGCTGACGGAGATCGTTATTGCTCATCCACTTTGATCGTGTCGGTCAGCACAGGATAGACTCCGCTTGCCCCAACCCTGACGCGAAGCGTGACGTGGATGGGCTGCAGATCAGGGGAAAGTTACACGATCTTGACAATTTGTGGAGTGGCTCATGTGCCGGCTTTCCGAGCAACCATGATATAAATTTATGTTTGTATTTTCAAAAGTACAGAATATAGTGGACCGCGTGACAAGCTGTGATACCTATCGTGCGATAAGGAACATACCTGGTGGCAGACGCTGAGCGACAATAACAAGGACGGAGCGAAGAACCATGCCGTCCTGTTTTTTAGGGTGACGAATTACGGACCGGAGGTCTCTGTTAGGGGCAGGGGACAGCTGGCAGCTGATGACAGGCCGACGCACCTTCCGACTTGACCACCTTGGTCTCCACTGTGATATTGAGTGTGTGATGGGGGCCGCGAACTTGTCATTTGGGGTGCTGGGGAGTCGGATTGAATATTGATGGGTGATTGCAAGAGCTTTGAGCCCTCCACCTTTTGACATCGTAATGTTCACCTCGGATCGTCAAGAGAAAAAATTTGACCGAGGAGTGAGCAATGGACACCTGGGTGCATTGAGATTCGAGACCCTACCATGCGATACGTCCGTTCGACACCCTTCGGCGGGTGGCGTGGCTCGTGCTCCGTGGGCGGGGCCTATGTGTTGAATTTAGTCACACATTGTCGTGTGAACCGTTGAACCGTGTGCGGACGCTTGGCTGAATGGGGCTGCTCAACGTCAAAGTGAAACGGGGGGGTCGAGGGTCAAAGAACGACATTTCCCACCCGAGTCAGCTCGACAATATCCCGCTTGTCGCCCACTCATAAACGCCGAGCTCGTGGCACGATATAGGGTTTCGTAGTAACCGGCAGCGCCGAAACCTCATTCACGTCCTCCGACAATGGTTTTCCCAAAAAATCTGTGCTCTCTACAAGGGTATTCAGCAACCGAGCTAACAAGAAAGGTGTTATCCGGACAGGTAGGTGCTCACCTTACGTGTCATGGCCGAGCCCGACTTTACCTACAATTCCAATAGCGATTGCGAGTCCTCTCCTTGGTTTGGCTGTGTCTTTGGAGTAAACGGAATGCCCGCCCATCGACGGTACCTTGATCCGAACTCCTGGGCTCTGCTCTGTGAGACGTTTGATCTTGTATGGGGCCGAAGAAAGAGGAATATTAGGCGTGGGTGAGGCGTTTGAGGATACTACGGTCAAAGCGAGCACAGCGCTCATCAGGGAGTGAGTGGATCGTTGGTGTCGTCCGCGCGCAGCTCAACAACAAGTCGGTGTTACGGAGGCAGATCCCGTCGATCGGGTCCCCCGCCACGATACGACATACCAGGGTTTTAATCCTTCCTCCTGCCACAAATCGCCTCAGCCTGCGCACCCCTGTGTACCACCTCCAACACACCGCCCCAATTGGTTTCGACCTCGTTTTTTCAGCATTTCAGAACCGAGACACATTCGCTTCACCAGAACCAGACGATTCGGAGACCCCGGACACGCAGAGGCTGAGCAAGTGGCTGGACCTTGACCTGGATACCGAAATCCGCACACCTGCGCGTGTGGTACGTGTTTCCGTGTCGTCGCTGCCGAACCTTGTTTGAAACTTTCCGATCGGTCCCTCAGATCTACTCTCCATCGCGGGGAGTTCACAGCTTCGATTCCACCTTATACCGACTCCGCCACCCGAACGAATACCCATCCACCCGGTACCGAGCCTGCGCCTGTCGTAGACGATCCCTACTCTCATACCTTGAGTCACCCGACTACCCACCTTGTTGGTTTACCTCCGTACAGCGGAAGTATAAAACTCAAGAGCGTGCGTTTGTAATCCTCACCTTCCAAGATTTTGTTCCACACTTAACCCACTCCTTCAGCTTTCAACCATGCCCTCGTCCCATAAGAGCCCCACTCCGTCTCCCAAGAGTTCCCCCAAGATCAATCACGCATCACTCCCCCCACTACCACACCATTCGTCCTCAGAATCATCAACAACCACGAAGAGATCATCTCCTTTAAACCCATCGACGCCCTCGAACCGGACTACTCCATTGTCCTCCTCCCCGGGCACCGGGGGAATCGAGGACCGTCTACGCGTCGATTCCACCGGATCCACTATCCGCAATCCATCTCCGTCACGGGCAGAGGCGCTCTCGCGATTCGCCAATACCAATTCTCTCAAACGTGGCCGGTCGCCTTCGCCGCACCGTGACGGTGCGAGGTCGTCTTCCAGGGGGAGGGGTTCTCACGCCCCCGACCTAACCGTCAGCTGGTGGGGCGGTCGTGAACTTCCCGCTCGACCATGGGTTGAACCCCCGAAAAAGAAGAAAACTATCCCCCCGGAACAGTCGGAGAGGTGGACAGTCACCCGCCAGGTATGTGATCCAAGTTTGCCACGATATTTTCCTGTCAATTTATCCGAGTTAGCGAGTTGCGTCTGCTGCGGTTTCAGTACTCGGTACAACGGGTGACGTGGTCCACGAACTATTGCAACTTGGTGTAGGTTTCCTCGGTTTTGTCCCAATACCAGGGCTGGAGCCCGCTGCGTCCACACTCCTCCAAATATGGGATACCCTGCAACAAGTTGATGTAAACCTCATTTCCTTTTCCTATTTTTTCCCCCCACTTATTTGTGATATGATAGACCAACCGTCTAGCATGCCTTCGTCTGACGGAACGGTGCGCGGACATCTTGCTATCCATTCGTGAAGAGATCAAGGAAGCAGGGGACTATGTTGGCATCGAGTTACGAGTACCAATAATCAAACTAGTCGAGTGCGTTTACAGGCAAATGTTGCAATCTGCTACTCACGGCGCTCCGAATAGGTCATTTGCCAGTGTCCACGCTCTTATGCAGAAACAAGTAAACCGTCCGTTCATCAAGCGGTACTTGAAACGGGATGACATCCTCCAAGCCATCCAGGGCTGCGATGCCGAATTGACTGGTGCCCTTAATATGTTCAGCGTATGTCCTTCGATTTCTTGCTCGGGTCAGTCCTAATAGTTGTTTTCTTCTGGACAGCTCTCCATCCAAATTCGTATTCTACGACAAATCCAGGACTCAGACAGACAGAGGCGAGCAGAAATGGAGGCCCTCATAGCCGCAATGAAAGGGAGAATCCAACCACACGGCATTGCCATTGAACCTGCCACGCCAACAACCATTTCTCCCGTCACCTCCCAACCCGCAGCCGTGAAATTCGCATTTAAAGGCCAAACGACATCTCTCAACCCTGATGAGGTCTCAGCCCTCCTCAAATCCTGCCGAGAACGCCAAAACGAACAGGACTTTGCCCACGATTCAGCGGATCTAAGACAGGTCATGCAATCTGCATTGCAATCCGGTGGCGATGCTGAGTTGATCGACATTCTCCAAGTCAGCCGCCATGAAATGCCGGAGGCTATCAAGACACTCCAACGCGCTCTCGAGAGCGAGGTTGAAAAGGAGCAAGACCCCGAGGTAGCGATGATTGAGGACGTCGAGGTCTTTTCCGAAGAGGCCGAATCTCTCGACCCCACCGGGTCGCCCACGTCCCGGAGATCTGGAAGCTCGCACAGCAAAAAGCTCACCATAGACAGTACGGCCAGCGCCAGAGCTCGAGCTTCAAGAGATACACTCGATCGGGAGTTTTTGGAGAGCGGCATCGAGGCATTGACGAGGATGAGCAAAGGCACCGAGCTCTCCTTACCTCCCTGGACCATCACGAAATGGGAGGTTGACCGTGAAGAAAAGATCGGGATCGGCTTCTTCTCGGATGTGTACAAGGGGACGTGGAGAGGGATGGCCGTCGCGATCAAGATGCTGGCTCCGACCACCTCACGGAAACTCTTTGTCCACGAGGTAGAGATTTGGAGAACCCTCTTACATCCGAACGTTCTCGAACTTTTCGGGGCCTCGTCAACTTCTGGAGAACCTCCTTGGTTCTTCGTGAGCCCATACATGAAAAACGGGAGTTTAGTCAAGTACCTCAAGAACGTAGAGCCTCACTCTCAAGTCAACCTCTTGAAGATGATTTACGAAGTGGGATTGGGGATGGCTTACTTGCATGAAAGAGACGTGTTGCACGGTGACCTCAAGGTAAGATGGCGTGCTCAAGTATCTGTCAACTGAAGTAACGCGATCAATAGGCCGCAAACGTTCTTGTCGACGACGAAGCTCGCTGTGTCATTTCTGATTTTGGTCAAAGTGAGATGAAGTCTGAGGTGTGGCGGATTAGTGGAAAATCCCCTCCACGTATGTTTCTGGTCGTGTGTGTGCCAGCCATTGATCCTGACCGTCCACGTACAGATGGAACCCTCCGATGGCAGGCGCCAGAGCTGATGTCGGGCGGTGATAGCAAATTCCTCGCCCCCATGGATATCTACGCGTTCGCGATGTGTTGTGTTGAGATCCTCACTAAGGGCAGCTTACCTTGGCCATTGCTCGACGATGATGCTGTCAGGCACCTCGTTCTGAGTGCGTTTACTTTCATACAACTTCCAGCGCTTACTAACCTCCGGCCATCCGCCATCCGTAGAGGAGAACAGAAGACCGGACATCCCGAAAAATCACCCGTGGTCGAAGGAGCTCAACAAAATCATTGGAATGTGCTGGCGCCAGCAGCCCTCTTCTCGCCCAAAGTTTTCCAAAGTCATTGCCGGTCTCGAGGTCACTGGGAAGAAGTACAATGTACCACTGCAACACGCTTCTCTAGACCATGAATTGACACCTCGCATACCGCCGAGGATGTCTCCTGACATGCGCCCAACCCTAAGCCTGCCCATCATACCCCCTTGTGAGCGCGATTTTACTTTTTCCCGTGCGGATGGCCCTAATCTCCGGACAGTCGGCGTAGAGAGCCAAGAGGATCCTGAGATAGATTCATCTCCCGAAGTACCTCACGGCGATCTCTCGAGGTGGAGGGATCGTCCAAACGTGGGGAGTGGTTACGAAGGCGACCCGGGAAGCCCCTCATTTGGCACCGGCTCGTCGATACTTGGCTCGAGCTCTGACGGAGAGGAATACACCCACATTAGAATGGATTCACCCCCACCTCTCGATGAGGTCCTTGCGAATATCAAATATGAACGGCATTACAGGATGCTGCTCCAACATGAGTTCCACCCATCACGTACGTTTCCTCTCATCCCAATATGACGCAGAAACACTAACCGCGCAATGACCGTACAGTTACGTTGCCGTTGTGGTCTCCTTCCATTGTCGAACTTGGTTCCGTTGGGTACCTGCGCAAACCGGAAGGGGAATTTGTTACCCTCTTCAACGCGTTTGATCCACCGCAAACTTCGGGCGGGGTGCTCAAGGGTATGGCGAATCTCAACGGTTATGGACATATCACCAAAGGGAGCCAACGGCAAGACAAGCGGAACCGTGCGCTGCGGGGCCTCGATACTATTCAAAGCTGGTATTCCTCGAAGTTAGACCCGTACGTGAATCCCCCTACCAGGGTTGTACGTATCTCACAGCTGGTTGTAGGAACAACATCAACCGACGATATTCGTTCAGCGTCAAGGCTAACCACAAGACCGCGTTCCTTTGCGTCGAGTCGACGATGTACGACTATATTGAGGAACTGTCTGCCCCCAAGGAGTGGTTCAAGGGCAATGTGGACGAAATCTTAAGATCGTACGCAGAAGATCATTCGATCACCAAAGAGGACCTCTTCTTGGGTATGAGAATCTGCCTTCGACCTGGGCTAAAGCGCTCACACTTCTCATAACAGTTATTGGGACGCTGAGCGCGCCGGACTACGCTTTGTTCGTTAGCAACAAACATCCCGACGGCCAGGTGCGTAATAATCCATGAGGGTGCTTGCGAAGGTAACTAAACTCCAAAATTAGGGACACTTCGAAGTGTTCTCTTCGCCTCGGAACGGTCAGCCTTGGGGAAAATTCACCACGTCAACTGAAAGGACCTCATTGGTAGCCGGTGGTCCCAACTATCAAGAGGAATCCACCACCCCGTTCCGTTACAAGGACAAAGTTTCGCAAACATCTGCTGGCCAGTGGCATTCGTTACTCCTTTCTCGCCTCCGGTTCAAACCAGACGCACCCGACCCCACTTCGCTTTGATACGCACCACAGTTCATATGTCCATTATCATTCCCCGCATATCTGCTCGCATCTGGAAAGTGTATTTTCACCAGACAAGACCGACGTTGTTTGTTTGTAATCGCCTCACTGTATTACTTCTCACTGATTTGCAATCACGGTATCATACAAGAAATCATAAGAGACCGAGTTATCCCTCCAGCTAGACACCCGCGATGACATTGGAAGACCGACCAATTGCGCACATCGAAGTGTCGGTGTGATCACAAAATAATACTAATCGAGCCCTGCGGTACTGTGAGTGGGTGCTGTGCTGATGTGAACGTGCTGTGGTCGAGGGGGGTATGTCTGTGGCGATCCCTGCTGTGCGACCGCCACAGCACTCATAGCGCCCACAGCAGTTTGACTGATTTGTTGATGCGCCCGCCCGCCCCTTGCAGCTCCGAAATGGTCGGTCAACACGTTCTACTCTTCTACTCCCCCCACCATGATTGAAGCCAACCCAAGACAGACTGCACGAAACGACATATCAAATAGCAGTGAGATCTTGCAGATTCTGTTACTGAACACTACCTGATGCACTCGTGGCCCAGGATTCTCGAACAATGCATCGCCGGAGCTACATTTTCTTTTAACTCTCAACCCCGGGTCGGCAGAATTTGCGGAGTTATTTCCGGCCTTCTTATTGTTGGGGGACGAATGCGCGAACATCCGGGCGTTGCCTGAGGAAGATGCGAAGCTTTTCATTGAAATCATTGATAGGGTGCGTTTCCCTCGGGTAGCCTTCGGTTCCTGCTCATCGATTCCATCGCTGGATATCAAGGCACTTCGGGCTGCACGATTGGAACCTGAACTCCGTCGGCGCGCCTTTAGTGTCCTCAGGAGATTATGTGGGAGGGTAGGGCACCTTCCCGAATCCCATCTGCTACCCAAGGAGCTTGGTCTTTCTGGGTCGCTTCGAACTTCCGGCAGCTTTGCTGAAGTTCGGGTGGGAGTGGCCAAAGGGAAGGATGTTGCCGTCAAGACCTTGAGAGTTTCAGAAGGGGATGACAAGGCGAGAATCCGCAAGGTCAGAAACCAAGCCTCATCTTCTCACATAGGCTCGCTCACAGACCTTACAGCGCTTCTGTAAAGAAGCTGTCTTGTGGAAGAGGTTGTCCCATCCCAACGTTCTCGGTCTGATTGGAGTTCCTGACACCCTGAAGGATGGAAGGTTCTCAACGGTCTCCGGATGGATGACCAACGGGAACATCATGGAGTACGTCCACAATAATGCGGGCAATCACCTGGAGCTTGTAGGCTGCAGTCGCATATACCTTTGTCACCTCTGATTACCTTTCAGCTTTCGGACGCTACTAAAGGACTGAAATATCTTCACAAGGCCAATATCGCACATGGTAACTTGAAGGGTGTAAGCTTCCCCCTCAGGACTTGATGAGCCGCCCTCATGTTGTTTAGGCAAATATACTAATCACGAATACCGTCCCCGTCAGAGCGTGCCTCGCGGACTCCGGGTTCATGACCGTCGTCCGTGACCCAAGTCTTGGGATGGAGTCGTCGCAGTCCACATTGTGTGAAGAAACTATTCCTTTCATGGCACCAGAGTTCCTTGCTCCACCCGGGCCCGGACTGGGCGGGTCTACCCCCTCGAAAGAAGCCGACATATACGCGCTGGCAATGGTAATTTACCAGGTGCGTACCGCGCGACGAATAGTACCCGGGTTGACCAACTCCTCTCGTGTAGGTGCTCACTGGAACACGACCTTTTCATCAACTGCCCCTGTGCGAGGTGGTGATCCAGGTCCTGACGGGAGGGAAACCATCAAAACCGACGAATGCACTCGATATCGGCCTCTCCGACGGGGTATGGAAATTATTGGAAGACTGCTGGAAAACCGAGCATACGCTTCGGCCTCCAGTGAAGGATGTCTTGGGCCGTGTCAGAGCGGCTTCATTGGTCTGCGGTATACTTCCTTCAGTTGGGGGTATACCCCGAAGGGACGAAGACTTTGAGCCAGACCCTGTCACATTCGGTAGGTCGCTTCCTCACTAGTCTGAAAATGTTGGGTCAAGTTGCTCATGCAGCCCTCGAGATCGACCTCTCAGCCAGTCCTATTGGAACCCAGATCGTGCGCCGTGGGGGAAAGACCGGGCCTTGAGCGGCCCCCCGGAGGCCGGGAGGGATGGGTTAAGATCCCCATTGAAATTTTCTCCGCCCCGTGCCCTTCCGCCAGTCCCTGCGAATCGGCTTTCTCGGCAACAGATTGGGTTCGGAACCCCCCGACCCATGATGCGAGTGCCCCAAGAGATAGTCGACGCGGTTATCGATTGCTTCGGTGCGCCGCTTGACGAACCACAGAACCACGATCCAATCTTCTACCGGTGGGATCTAGACAAGAGCGTCCTCAACTCGTGGGCGCTGGTCTCCAGGGCGTGTAATCACCGAGTTCGATATTACCTCTTCTCCCATTGCAAAATCGTCGCCTCACCCCCCTTCCTCCGAACCTTTACCCAATGCCCGGACGTCCTCCTCACATACACCCGTTTCCTATACATCTGTCGCCCACGCAGCTTAGAGGAGATCCGATCCATCATCCCCCGATTCGTATCCTCCCCTCTTGTCCAGGTCAAGTTCGTCTCTGCACCGATCCTCGCTGGATTTCCGTCGGTTTTCGGGTCGTTTCTTCCGGACGTGCGATCTGTGCGTTTCGAAAGATGTCTCTTCGATCCGATTGCGCTCGTGAAGTTTCGAGGGCACCGGGATCTCCGAAAGGTAGCCGTGGAGAATTGCTACGCGAATGGGATTTTGGAGTCGATTGAGGATATCAGAGCGGGGATCCCTCGACGATTACCCGACGAGAGCGGCGAAACGGGAGAAGTTGTCGGGCACGTCCTTCGACCGTTACGCGCGTTACGCCTGGATTCGGCCGAGGGCCAATCGGAGAACGAGTTGTTAGAAGCATGTGCCAAGTCTTTGCAATTTATTGAGGTCAAGACTAAGAATCATTGGTGTATGTGAATCTATTACACTCTGACACTACTATCGAAACTGACCCGTTGGCTCTAAAGTATCGCCATCTACCTGTCTCAACTTCGGAACGTGCTCCAAGCTCCGAACCATCACGCTCGAGGGCGGCTCGAACGAAACCCTGACGATCAGTAACCTGGTGGTATTACTGTCCACCCTCCGGAACCCCAAAAGACTCTCCCGGATACGAGTCTTCGCGAGAAACTTTTCGTTTCTCAGGTATGATAAGCGTTCTCCTTTGGAACCAGGGGTGTGGCAACGGCTCGACGGTCTGCTCTGTGGGCTTCACCCTAAAATGCAAAAGGGAGGCGGTGAAGGATTGACCTTCCAGATTGCCTCGAGAAAAGCTACCGTCCCTGTGGTTCCGAGTGGATACCTGCTCGGTCTGTTGCCAGACTTTGGTCGGATAGGCACTTGCGAAGAGGTGATGTGTTAGGTTTCAATCTATGTAATTCATATGTATCATCACGTCAGCGGAAATAAGTAGGGAATAATGCATGGTGCAAAACGTTTGGGGAACGTTCTCAAACACCCCTCAACCATAGGGTATGGCGCGTCTGAATCATTTGATTAGTCAGGAATTGTCTACGGTCTCAGCGCTGTCGAAAATGAATGAAATCTTCTGTGATGGGGAAAATGACAGGAATGGAACGAGATCTGTTGCATATTCGACTCCATATCAACGGCGGTAGACAGACAGTTGGAAAGGCCATCGCGGCGGAGGGCTGCGACTGATTAAGAACGTTCGCTTGACAAGGTGGCTGCGGCGACCGCCGATGGAGTAAAGGTTCTCCCATCCTACAAATGCTGATGAGGATGGTTGGTGTGAAGTTGTCGGCGGCAGCGGTGGCGACCTCCGATCCGGATTCTTGGGGACGGTGTTGTTGGGAGCTTTGTGCGGTCTGAGCATGGGTAAGATCATCAGTCTTGCAAAGCAGATGAATGTGCCTACCGTTCCCGTCCATCTTCTGATTTCGTCACACGTTGGGGGATACCGGTCGCCACAAGATGCGTATTTTGGGACAATTTAGCCTAGGGAGGTTGGTTGAGACTGTGCAAACGGAGCGACAGTTAGCGATGACCGAAGAATTCCGGTGGGGTGGGGTCCGATTTCCAGGTCGCTATCCTCTCCTCGACGTTCTTCGCTCGAAGTACAAAGGCGCGAGGAGTTTGCCCTGGGCGGTTGTGCCAAATACCACAGCTTTGGATCTCGTCGGAAATTCTGAAACCAGGATAATGTGTGAAAGGGGGTGTCTGATGAACCTAGCTCACGTTAATCGGGACACCACCACCATCGATTGCCCGGGGTCACCAAACCGCCTCCCGTTCATATCACAGTAGAGGGCCGCACGTCTGCACAGGTCGACTCGAACTGAACGGTGTTCGCTTTATTGGTCATCGGGTCCTGTTTTTGGGGCCAATGTTCAACGCAAAGATTGGAGTGGGTTAGAAGGTCACGTACCTTGATCATAATGATAGGTGTAGCTGGATGGGCGGGGGGCCACCATTGTCGGAATGATATTTGTAACCTCTTCGTGACTTTGAGAGCTTTGAGAGAACGGAATTGTTGAAGGCTACGAGAGTATGCTGCGGAGAGGAATTTAGCCGAGCATAAGGCGAAGCGGTGACCCTCGCACCGTGACCCAGTCGGCTTTGGCAATGCTGGAATGTTCGGGAGGGGACTGTGCTTCATCGATGGGCGTGGTTAGGGGGAAACAAGCTACTTGGACGGAGTTTGAGCGCACCTCGGCAAAAGTTGGTGCAGTACGCATCAGCAAGCCGCCTTCTGCGTTAGCGCATCGTGGCTTCCGTCCCGACACGTAGGACGCTGTACGTCCACCGCCAGCCTCCCCGCAGCCTGAGCGCGAAATCCTGATCGCAGTCGGTCGGCGGCAACGG
>Ga0307511_10000837_pt1 | contig 32716 bp, 39 predicted proteins | sample 13_EM_MG_FD_200266 | JGI IMG/M metagenome (GOLD analysis project Ga0307511, IMG submission 200266) | Populus trichocarpa ectomycorrhiza microbial communities from riparian zone in the Pacific Northwest, United States - 13_EM | ecosystem: Host-associated > Plants > Roots > Unclassified | place... | reverse complement strand
CCATCTCTGACTCATACCTGCGTGACTCACCAATGAGTCACGCGCTCAATTATACAAATGAAATATATGAGTCATAATTCTGTTTAGTGGCTATGCTTTCGCATGAGTCACCCTCTGAGTCATAATCTGCCAACTACTTGTTAGTATCCACTGGTTCCTACTAGATGTGGAAGGTGGTTATATTATGCCGGTGCATATATATAACTTCCTTACACTATACGCCTGATCAGTCTAAGGCTATGCGGTACCCTGGTTCCCTCCCCTTTGAAGGTTTGGTATACCAACGGGAAAACGAGCTACATAAACATCCTGCCTTCCAAGCCAAAGAAATCTCTAAGGAAATACGCCCCTCCACCGCCACACCCTCTACCGGTCCATCCCCTAATAACAGTATGCCTCCGCCTCCATGCCCCTTCCAGCCCTTCCCAATACGAATATGCGTCCCCACCACCATGCCTCTTTCGGCCTAATGGTCACATGACCAAACGATACCACACTAGCGTGGTATCATTTAGTCATGTGACTAGGAATCAACGCAGGTCAATCTTGGAGAAAAACGTCTCCACCAGATCCACCGTGTAAAAACCCTCTCCATCCTTCTCCTTCCTGGCCCACCTCGACCTCTCATCTATGTCTTCCCACGTCCCCCACCTCCGCCCTATCTCCGCTGCATATGTACAGACCAAGGCAACGTGCTTTCCTGCCTCCGCATATCTCCCGTACTTTTGGCATTCAGGGTTATCTGGTTTTCCGATCATGTGAAGTTGCCTTTTCCAGTGAGACATTGAACGTATGCGACCCCTGCTTTCCAGTTCCACTTCACTACTCTCCCCATCCCCGCCCCCTTTACCCTCTGCTCTTCCTCCCTCATCTTCTTTCATGCCTGCTTCAAGCCCCCTTACCTGATCTGGGGATCCTCCGAATATAAATTCGTGGCTTGTTTAGCCAGTCGGTCTGCTTCCTCATTGCCATGTAATTCGTTATGAGCCTTGATCCTTCTGAAAGAGACTGCACCTGGTCCCAGCCTAGATTGCGGCTCTTTAATATCCATCACTACTTTTCGTAGGTCTGTAGTCCTAGCTTTTCCAGTTCGTCCTGCCCTTTTCACCGCTGCAATTACCACATGTGAATCCGACAGGATGAGTATATTGATTTCGCTTGGTGCCTCCTCAAGTACCTCTTTTACCCCACACACCTCTCCATCCCATACTGTCGCCAACTTACCTAGTGTCACCCCCCCTTGACCCTTTTTACCCTCCACATACCACCCTGCTCCCACTATCACATTCTCATTTGTGCTCCCATTCGTATATACCCCCGTGGCCTCATAGTATTCCCTGGCCTAGTTGATGGCTTCAATCCATACCTCTACCTTGGAATCCGCCTGCGCCTGGAGCTTGACTTCCACTACTTCCACCTTCTCCACTCTTCCTCTATAACTCATCCTCTCATGTCCCTCCTCTTTCAGTACCCCTACCTTGCTTTAGATCACTAGCAGGATGGAAGTGAATCCGTCCAGACCAACAGTATATTCTTGACCAAATTCATCCCATTCTCTCCCTGTCTCAACCCTCCTATGCCTTCCATCCTCAAATAACAAATCTCCTATCAGGGTAGTGTCCTGCATTATCTTACCTATAAGTCTGGCCTGTGCTGCATCCAAAGCCATCATCGGAGACTCCACCCATGGAATATAGCTGACCAGCTCAATCCTAGATCCATGTGTTGCATTGACGCACTTCTTTAGCACTTGGTACTGCAGTTGTTCGAATTCCCTCTTCCAGTCCCTCTGCCTCTCCATCCCAACTCCGAGCCCCACAAAGCTACTGCTTAGATCATCCCAGTATAGATCTGCCACCAGCTGGTGGCACTGATACCCTACTGGGAATTTCCTAGCCCATTGAATTGCGCCAGCATAGCTCGTGCCTTCTAGATCCAGGCTTGCCTGTGCTCCTTGAACATCAGGCTCTCATCCATGATGATTTCCAACCACTTCACCCAGTTCACATCCTTATTTTTCCTCCTGTGCTTCCTACGCAGGACTATCCTCTCTTGGTTCGAATCTTCTAAAGGTAAATGATTCTCGGCTGCTATCCTTTACACAATCTCATCCGCCTTTTCCAACACCCCATCCATCGGTACCCCCTATGCCTCTATCTGATCCCAGATTAATACTCCCACGTGTAGATCATCTACATATAAGGGGAGTTCGAGGTTGAATGTCGGCTATTGGTTATACAAGGCTTCCTCCATTTTGGTGATTATAGGAGCCATCCAGATGAGGAAGATCACTAGTGACAGTGGTGATTCTTGTGGTGCTCCGATATTTGTTTTCTCTTTTCCTCTAACCTTCCCATCCCACTCCAGCTCGAATTCCCTTGGAAGAATTCTTTCACCCATGGTATCCACTTCCTTCCTTCTTACGACTTCTCCAGCTCTTTGATAACATCCTCCTCTCTTACATTTTAAAACCCTCCCTTAACATCCTACAAATTCCAGTCCACTAACTCCTCTGCCGCTATGCATCTCTAGGCTCTTATAACGACTCCTAGGGCAGCCTCTGTAGCAGACCTGCCTTTGACAAATCCGAATTGGTATTAGTGTAGTAGACCTGACTCTTGCAGTCTGTCCACTATCATCTTTTTGCCTAACTTTCCTCTGCAGTTGATTAGGTTAATGGGTCGCCAGTCTTCAGTTTTGGTGTGGTCCTTCCCTAGTTTCGGGATTATGACTATTTTGGAGTGTTGCCATTTCTTTGGTATTCCTCCTTGCACCATATTCTCCACCACCTCCCTTATGAGTTACTGACCTAGCTTGAAGTGGAGTACTCATTTAATCAATTTGTACCTAATGCCATCTAGTCCTGATGTAGTCTTGTTCGATATTCTAGGTAGGGCTTTCCTCACTAGCTCCGCCATCTCTTCTATGGTTATTCCCGCCACTCCAGAGTATAATCCCATTTGTTGTATCTCCGCTCCCTCCCCCACATTCCTGCTATCATCCCTCCACCCGAAGTGTTCTCGTAGTAGGCCGTTTTTCTTATTATTATCTGTCTTCAAGTATGTGTTCGGTATGTCGGTGAGGTCCCCCATTATGGCCTTGAGGTACTACGGGTCCTTGGCCCATTTCATGATTTCTCATGGATCTTTTTCACCATTCTCTTCAAAAAACTCCTGCCAGCATAGCTTCTTTTTCTCCCTCACCATCGTTCTCATCTTATTCTTCTCCACCATCCATCTCTTAACCCTCGTATTATAGGGGATAGTGTGCTCCACGGTTCGAATCGGTCCGAATCTCAAACCCCCTTCTACCGATTCGGGAACCGATTTGAACCGTGTCACCCTTCCCCAAACCGCTTCCCAAATATATTCTGTTCGGTTCGGACAAATTCAAATCTCCAGACCTTCTCCGAATATTTCCTAATTATCGGAATATTCCCGAACATTCACCAAGACCCCTCCATACATTGCCATTGCCCCCTCCGTGAACCTGCTTCCACCCTGACTTACTGCCTGCATGTTGTACTGTATGCCCTCGACCACATGTCATTGGCAATTATTATGGGTACTCGTAATGGGCATTGTTCCTGAGCAATTGTCACGGGCAATACTCACAGGCAATTATCACGGGCAATTGTCACGGGCAATAGCAACGCGCAATTGTCACGCGCATGCCACCAGCAATTGTCATGGGTATGTCATGGGCACTTGTCTCTGGCATTAAACACTTCTCCCACAACGGGCTGTATACTCGCATCTCACATCTTTTGTGAATGCGCCAGGGCTTGAGGCCCCATAACCTTGTCCTTGATGCCTCTCACGGTGTTGATCATAATAGACGTGTATGCTTCTTCGTAGTCAACTAAAAAATACCCATACCCGTACCCACAATCCACTCCCAATTGTAAAGCCGCCAATGAAACCATACCCTCCCCTTACATGACATCCTGATATGCACTTACCCTAACCTCAAAACGTAACGTAAACTAACTAAGCCCCGCCATCCATTCTAACTCACTAACTAGACACATCTCTCCACGTATGCAACATATGTCCATCCCAACACACAACATAAACAAACAACATAATAAATAAGAAACACAATAAAAAACCAGATATAAAACCATGCCCCTAATTCCATTCTACATAACACAATAACAAATACGAAAATTATAACAAAACAGTCAACTATTCCCCTCGTAATGGTTGTGCATATCCCGTGTTCCTCCCTGCATCATCTACTTGTGGTAGTTCTTTCTTATCCTCTTTCGTAAACGTCCCGTTACTGGTATTGTAATGACCGGAAGCTCTTTGTTTTTCGCTTGCCTGTTGCAGTAAGGTGTGGGCGTCGATGGTTCAGTTATCCTACCTAGTTCAACGGAGCGTCTAAACAAAGCCGACTCTGTTGTACTATCTCTGATCTGAGTAAATGGACTATGTTCAAGATTCCCATAGTCACCTCCGTTGGTCTTGATGTCCGATTCCACATCGTCTTCGCTGTCATTGTTCAGGTTATTCCTCCAATTGTCTTCTTCGAGTTCAGCGGCTGGGACTATTTGGTGCAGGAAATCTGCATCCAACCTGTAAGCTTGCATTTCGCCCCTACTATTGTCTAAATCTCCGTGCAGCTCACCCTGTTGTGCATCTTGTGAGGATGTGTTAGAGCTAGCACACCGTCGCTTCTCTCATGATTTGGCAATTAGCAGGTCTTGAATCATTGGCCCTCCCAGTCGATTCCTTCTATATGGTATGACATCCCTCACAGAACTGAAGAGTCTCTCCACTGAAACCGATGTAAGAGGTATACTTAAGATGTCTTGTGCCATGAACGCTAAGCTCGGGAACTCAATGGTATTAGATTTCCACCAAATCAATGAGTCTCCCTTGTGAAGTGTTACTAGGGCCGAGCTGAGATATCGGGTGACTTCTATAGTATCGACATCATGACGAGCATTTCGCGCTTGCAGTCTCTGCACAATGTGAGATTGTCCTGCCGCCTCGTTATCTTCCACTCGCTGATCTTGGGATTTCAAGTGATACTAGTAGTTGCTCTTATAAAAGTCCTCAAATTGGATCCTAATCCAAATTATTCAGTGGGTGGAGGACTAGACAACTGTCTCCAGGACAGAAGTTCATTGTGAACGGGTGTAAAGATTGTCTAGGGGGGTAGCTTACAGGTAAAAATCTGTATATGAAACTGTAATAGTGTTACCCACCTGCATCGAAGGATCTTGGATTCGAACACTACCTCAAGAGTCATATATCGACAACTTTTTAGATGGATCCAAAATAGCCGCGATGTTGTAGATAAACCCTTTCTGAGTAGTATTCGAATAATACTTATGAAGGACTCTTTTGCTGGCTTTTGATGCATCCTATAACCTAGTAATCTAAGCCGCATCTGGGAGTTTTGGAACTTGTCGATGGTGGTGGCCAATGTGGTCAAAGATATCATTGTAAATAAAATACGCATTGTAGATTGTGGCCCTTGTGCTGGTGGATACATCATGTGTGTAGTCAGAGAACGGCTTAAGGAAACTGATAGCTTGATCAACTTGTCACAATTCATCTTCTATTAGATGAAATAAGACAAACCGGTACTCCTGGCTAATCCAACGTTCAATGATATGTCTTAGTCTGTATGCTCGAACTAGCATGTAAAAGGTGGAATTCCAACGTATTTTGACATCTTGCAGCAAGCCAAAATGTTGGATTTGGTTCTCATCCTGGAGTGCTTTGAATTGTTTCAGTCGTGCAGGACTCACGGTGACTGCTTTTGATACCTCTCTAATCTAGCTTAATTAGCATTGGACGCATGCCATAATAGCCCTCACTTACTTACTTTGAAGATAGTGCGGCTAAGGGAACCAGCTGGGTACTCGTGCAGTATGCCGATTGTGGGTTCTGGGTTGTTGTCAAAGGCTTCATTCGTGGGTTGTGATTTGAGGTTTTCCATGAATGCTATACTAGCCAGTGCTAGGACATGAGCAAAACAAGGTAAATGATATTGTTCTGAGTTCCACTTGGATCCCAGCACTGTTTCTTGGAGTTCACGTACCAGCACATGGTTAGATTGTGCATTGTGTGTTACCAAGCAGAGCATGTGTTGCGCTAGGTCAAATTGGCCTAGTATCTCGGTTAATTTCTCCCCAAATAATTTCCCCATGTGGGACGCTCCCCCTAATGCCTGAAAACCTATTACTTCCTCATGCAGAGTCTACTCAGCATCTAGGAAAGGCACGGTGGTCCCTGCAAATGCCAGTCCATTCGGTGATGTCCAAGTATCCGTTGTGATATGGACCTGCAGTAAGGAAGTGATATTCTCAGTATGCTGATCTATCACCACCTCACAACTTACCTTAAACCAACATCTACTATGTAATTTCTTACTAAGTTATATTAACCTGCCTGGTTGATTATGTTGGAAGAATCACGTGTAATTTCTTTATCAGGTATGAGTCACCTATGACTCAATAATTTCCTATGACTCATGTATGACTCTAAGGTTGTAACTCACTTAATGAGTCAGAAAGATTTCAAATCATGTATGACTCACTACTATGGCACAGCCACAATAGTAAGTCACAGCTAGTTTTGGCATGTAATACTTAAGGGCTGAAGGTCTGCATCCAGAGAAGGGGATCAGACCTGGAGAAGACAGACACAGAATAGTCAGCTACAACAAATATTAGAGTTCCACTGGTTAATTCTAGTCCCATGAGGACTCTTACGCAGGACTTAGTAATCCAATACTAGAAACCAAACACTTAGCCTTTAAAGTACTTAGTAGTTCTAGAATATTGCTTCAGGGTGATATTCCACCCTAAATTCTTTAGGTCCCCATTTACACCTGCACAGTATGAGGAATGATCTTTTTGAGTCCCATGATGATTCCCATGGCATAGTCATGGATTGAGCGGCGTAGCGTATTTGCAGATGGAATAACCACATTGGCAAGTAAGATGTTAATTAACCGGCGAAATTGTGCTTATTCTACTATCCGGAATAGTAAATTGTCGCTGATTACCGTTTTCACTAATTCAGTTTGGAATTCTTCCGTTGAGAATCCCTGTACGGGGGCTTCGGTTGACCCGTTCGGGCTCTTCTGCAGATAATACTCCCACTGTTTTGCTGACCGATTGTTTAATGTCCATTTGGGGTTACAATATCTACCATCTCGCGATGCAATATTCTTTTTCAGATTACCGTGCATCTCTTGAGCCCAGAGTGTCGTCTCCCACCAGTTCACAAAATCGGTCGGGGCATTAACGTTGAATTCATAGGTAGTCCCATAGAGGATTTGCTTTAGGAGAGCTATAGTAACGCTTGTTACTTGAGGTTCCGTCTTTGGTTCCATGATAAAATAATGATGGTGGTTAAAAGGTACTAGTGAATTATATGATTTGAGTGGAATAGTTAGGCGATGATATCTCACTTTGAGGAATTATTCTGGCATTACTGGAGGTTTATAATATAATGTACGCAGAGATAAATTTATGGTATGCTACGTAATTTTAGAAACCATGACCCTATCTATTAGGGCACTTATAGTGGCCTTCGACATAGATATATGTCACAGGTATAATTTGTCAAGGGTATGCTTTTACCACTGGCATATCTTTGTTACGGGCATGACTTTGTCACGGGCATGACTTTGTCATGGGCATGAATTTGTCATGGGCATGATATTATCACGGCCCTGAATTTGTCACAGGCATGACTTTGTCACCTGCATATGCAGTTCCTTAGGTTAGTATATGACTGTGATGGGAGAGTATTACCCAATGTACCATAGTATATCACTGTACTTTCAACCGTATTCTACCAACTGGCTTTTACATGTCAAGAGCGCCTTTACCTTGGGCTGGTTACAAGTCTACGGGCCTAATTTAATCCATTGAAAGTATATATATGTGTATCGCGTAAGTAACAAAGTTCTTAGAATACCCAGCATATAACAACAATGAGAGAGAATCAGCATCAGACAGAGTCAGATAGTGAGGTCCCTGTCAGCAACAAATCCACGGAGTTTGATGAAATTACCATTCCATTGGAGATCAACACCCTAAATGATATCCAGAACCTAGCAATGCGATTAGTTAAGGCACGATTTGAGCAAGGTCCTGAGCAAAACGACATCCATGAAATCCTGTTCCTCGTTTGGATTGGATAGTACATTTTGCTTGAGCATAGCTGGGCCCAGCAATGTGAACCTATGGAAAATCCTTACTGGGATGAGATCAATCTGGATGATTACATCTTATATGCTCCGTTATGAATCGGTATGTTTGGGAATTTCCTAATGAGGTATCAGGGTGAGCATCCCCATACCGATATGCTCTCATTATGCTGGAGTGTTTGTGAAGCACCTACGCCATGTTCGGTAAGTGTCTGGCCATTGTAGTGTTAGTTAATCTCTATTCTAATCGTTTTTCTCCAGCTTTTGACTATGTACCAACGAATTCCTCGTATAGATCACATGTTATCGCAGGTTTACATTCCAGCGACATGACATCCTAATCCACGAATGCAGGTCAATTGTTGTGGTGAAATTATTGAGATAGTTTGATCACCAAGATAGATGTTCCAGATCCCATGGAGCCAACACCTGCGCTAAACATCAAAGCATAACAGGCCACCAGAAATCAGATCCCTCACTACCAATCCGAACTTGCCTCTATTATGCACGTTATTGCATATAGATCTTACTAATTGAGGTGGTTCCTCACACGATAGTAACCAAATGGATGATGACCCAAGGGTATTGCATCTAGGTCGAAGTACAAGGGTACTCACTCCATCCTCTCAAGCTTATTTTAAATTGCTTTGCATGTAACCGATATGGACACGCCACTGAACAGTGTCCAAATGCTAGTTGGGAACAGGAATAGCTGCGGGCAGGGATCAGCAACTGTTGTGTACAAGTACACCCGAGGAACCCAGCCCAGATCACCTGATTGAAGATTGGCGATGGCATCCACTTCGAGTTATCAAATTGGATTGGGATTGGATACGGTCTGCCATGAATGAGATAGATGCTACAGGCATATAGTTATTACTTGATTTCTTTATTTTATAAATGTAGATAACATGGGGAATAATTTTTGGATTCACAATAGTGATTGATAGGTCAATGGGCAATGGGATAGCTTACCTTGTGATAGTTAGTCTCACTGGAGTGTTCTGTCTTATGTACTATCGTCAGGGGTTTTTTCAATAATAAATTTCTTCGACACATAAGACAAAGGAGTGGTCATACCAACCAGACACCTAGATCGCTACTTAATCCTAATATACACTAGTCCTTCTCATCCTGCCCCACCGCATAACACTAAACCGAATCGACATACAGGTTTATTTTTTGAAAAAAAAGTCAATCCTGTTGACTCATGAATTGCGGTAGGGGAGGTGTCGGGTCCAGTACAATGCTGCAGTACCAAAAAATGGACCCCGTAATGTTGTGCGATTAGTTTGTTTGTACATTTAAACTGGGTAATATGCATTGATAGGAGGTGACAGACTAGATGGGATGTACTGCTTGCGATTGCGCATTAGCTTGGGATTAAGACATGCAAGTTTGTATCAGTCAATGCAGTGGTTTAGATCTCTAAACCAGAGCTAATATACGAATTTTAGCGTAGTACATATCTATTTCGTTGGACCATCGAATGGCACTTGTGGCCTACAGCACTGCATGTCTTTGTTCACCTCAATACCAGTACCTTAGTGAGCTTGAATTGTCTCGCGGCGAATTTCTTTGTTCTACTCTTCAGCTAGTTAACCAATCGGACAAGCGCATAAACTATTTAGATTGCCCCAACTCTCTCCAAGATACCAACCGGCTCTGAGAAACTGTCCTTCATCCTATTTTGTATACGCCTGAATCCCTGAGCCAACCTCCTTCGTTCTCTCTCACCGCTAGCTATAGTATCACCGGCACCAATCTTGTCACAGGCGCCAATCTTATCACGCGCAATAATCAGGTCACGGGCACCAATCTTGTCCCCAGTACCAATCTTGTCCTGTGCACCAATCTTGTCACGGGCATCTGACCAGATACAGCAGCCCAACACTCTTAACACTATAGATGCTGCCCATGAGGAGTATAATGCACAAAACCCCACCACCTGCAGTCAACAGATCACCAGGAACCAAGCTGGAGAGAGTTAGAGCCCTACAGGAAAGACCATGGGATGACGAGGTGGAATTTGGAGGAGAAATTCCTGGACAGGGCAAGTCGAACAATCCAAAGACGGTTTCCAATAGATCCAATAGAACCAGTTTGAGAGGCCCACCCTTAGCTCTAGCTCGTCTCAAGGATACCCTCAGGCAAGAGAAATCCCAGTCTCAGCGAGCTGGTATTACAACACCAGAGACAGCAGAATTTGTAAAACGTCCTATTGGCACACCATGGAGCCAACTCACTAATACTGAGCACGGTAGGTATAAGGAGGTAATGAATGAATATATGATGATTCGACTGTCGTAGCAGAATATATATATTTTGAATAAATGGAAAGCGTTGGATGAAAGCACACAACAGTGGTTGTTGGGTATTGTAGCTGACGAGGCGATCCCTAACTTTGAGATGAGTACCAAGGACATTCGGAAGGCGTATGCAAGTCAGAACTCTTGGGAGGTGCGGATAGTAAACCCCCCCTTTCCAGGATTTAATCGAAACAACTATATACCCATATATTCAATCCGTCGTGTGTCCAATATTGTAGCGCTAGAGTGGGCAGATGCCGCAACAGCCGATGATCAAGATGATGACGACCCAGCTGAAACCGTATTTGGGAGTGGCAGAGATCCAGTCATGGAAGAAGAGCCTGTAAGGTCCACTTTTCAAATTTGGACTAAACATAATACTAATTTGGAGCATATAACAGGATGCAGATGACCTAGACTACCTAGCCTACAATTCAACTGAGGATGAAGAGAATATTCAACCTTCAGACACGAGTTCTATTCCTGCGGACGCCGATGTCACTGAGGGTGAGAACTAGAATGGGGAAGGGTCAGACTCCGATGGGAACGAAGAGAAGTCCCAAGCTGCTAAGCTATACCGACATACAATGGATGAGCTGTTTGCGAACCCAAACAAAACGGAAGTTGAGGAGTTGTTACAAGCCTCAGATGATGATGAGGATGATGAGGACTATTCTGGCAACAATTTTGACAAGGCAGCATGTCATCTATATTTGCTAATGCTTAGGAAGCGGTAACAGAGAGCCGCGGGAGGGTAGGATCTCCGGATCGCCGGAATCCTAAGATTGTTTCGGTTGTTTATTTCAGTCCGGTCCCCGTATGATTCCAATTCCTTACTTTATCACCAATGGAGAGATACTAACATGAGGCCTGTGTTACTGATCAGAATCTGGGTGTTTGTTTCACAGTCTTTGTATTGGTTCCGGTCCCTTTTGGCTTGTTTGCTTGTTTGCTTTGTTTGTCATGGTACATAAAACTCAACGAATTCACTAGACCTTTACAACTTCATTACTTGTACATCCTGTCTAGCACAGTGAGAACCATCCTATTCCAAAATTAAAATGATGCCATCAGCTCCAGGCCGGGTAAGAAAGACAATTGGGGGTCCAAGTTGAGCCAGCATCCCTCCAGGCCGCGTAAGAAAGACAATTGTGGGTCCCAGGGGAGCCAGCACCCCTCCACGAAATGCACGCCAATGGGACCCACTGCTGGAACCATTCCAATGAGACCCACCACCACGACCACCCTAACAACAAGTACCACCACCTCTACTACCACCACCACCAACACCACTGCCACCACTACCACCACTACCAATACCACCACCACCACCAAAACAGCGAAAGAAGCCTCGCAAAGCAACAGCCCACAGTAAGTTTTACACCTTTCATGATTCGTAAGCCAGGGTATAACTAAGATTATGGTGCATAGGAAACTGTGTGATGGAGGTTAAAAAGTACCAGACCAAGACCAGTTTCCTTATCCTTCACCTAGTATTCAGCAGGGTATGCCGGGAGATGGCACAAAACCTCAGTGCACAAAATGTTCTGTCATTTCCAGGCGTTGAGAGAATTACTTGTATATCTCCGGATGCAGTGCATGCACTGCAGACGGAAGCTGAAAACTATGTGATGAAATATCTGACTTGTAGGTAGTATGCGTCTCATGTGTCTAGAGCGTAAAGTAACAAAGAAGCAGTGGCTAATCACCTTATATTACATGCAAAGCGCAACATTGTCATAATCGATGATTTCAAAACTTTGGATAGAATATGAAGATAGAAAAAGAAGAGATAGTGGTGAGTGAGAGTAAGGTGGGGGAAGAGATAATCATGGTAGGAAATAAGTTGATGAGTGTTGCAAAATTCATCCTAGCCCATATACAGAGTATTGATTCGAAGGGGAAGATGGAGGTACAAGAGGGAGTCAAAAAGGTAAATGGCCTTCTGTATGAGAAGGCAATCACGGAAGGAAACACTCTATAGCACCTCACTACAGAATTAGGAAAGGCAGAGAAAGACGACAAGTCAAGGTGGACAGTGAATAAGATCGCAGATGGGATCACAAAACAGGAAGTTCTGACCCTGATGAGTGAGACCTTGACCACGGTGTTCAGAGCAAAGGGGGATATGGTAAATTGCTGGATGGAAGATGGACTGACGATCAGGATATTAATGCCAGCAGCTCTATTAAAAGTAGTGAGAGGAAGAAAAGATATGGGCAAGAAGTTGAGGCAAGACAATAAGGATATAAAGATTGGACACAGGTTCTCGAAACTCTGGGGAGAAGCTACGATACCTGGTTTGATATTCAATACAGCCAATGTAGAAGAGGCTAAGAGACTGGTAGCAAGTGAAGTAGTATGGGAAGGGGTGAAGAGACAGGTCCAGATCGTGGACACCAACAAAATGGGGGAATTCAAACATTTTCCAACAATAGGAAAGAAGACTGAGGCGGCAAGTGGGAAGAAGACTGGTGGCATAGGGAAGAAGCCACAACAGAAATATCAACAACAGCAGAAGACCCAACAAGGTAACTAGTTTTCAACTATGCAGTGCTTCAACTACAAAGGTTTCGGCCACAAGAAGGAAAGTTGCTCTTCTGCAAGCAGAGCGGCCTCTGGTCAAATTATAGGAACACAAAAGAGAAACTTGGAAGGAGTAGAAGCTAACTAGAATAGAGAGCACACCCAGAGGAAAAAGAAGGAGGAACCAAAGTTGGACAAGGATGGGTTCAAGATCGTGGACCGGAAGAAGGAATAGAATGTGTGTAACAAACTAAAAGGACAGACGAGACCGGGCGCCAGACCTTCCAACGTCAGGATCTCTGAAGTCCTCAATGATGATGTGGAGGACTCCACGCCCTGGCCAACCCAGAAGCCTATACAGAGGTCCGACTGGTCCCCGAGTAAACAACCGGAACTAGCTGCTCACTACTTCTAAGTGCCTTCATGTGGCGTAATAGAACGTAACAAGGCAGTAAGAGGGGACACATATATTTCTAGAATGGTGCAAGAAGAGGAGGATTGATATTGTTTTTGTTGAGGAAGCATGGGAAGATAAGAAAGGGACTGGGACCCAATACCATCCCTTATATATATTGAGATCGAAGGTTGAGAAGGGAAAGCAGATGATGGTATACTGGAGGAAAAAGATGGATGCGGTAGTTAAGGTTTTTAGGGAAGACAAGAGACTAGGCTTGGTAGTAGTATAGGACCACAAGCTAAGAGGAATTTACATGGACGGAAAGCTTTCAGGGAGAAACTGGAGGGTATAGCTGGAAGGTCTTAAAGAAGCTGATTGTGTAGTTGGAGACTGGAATGCACTATAAATGGGGACCTAAAGTATTTAGGGTGGAATATTACCCTGAAGTAATATTCCAGAACTACTAAGTACTTTAAAGGCTAAGTGTTTGGTTTCTAGTATTGGATTACTAAGTCCTGCGTAAGAGTCCTCATGGGACTTGAATTAACTAGTGGAACTCTTATATTTGTTGTATCTAACTATTCTGTATCTCTCTTCTCCAGGTCTGATCCCCATCTCTGAATACAGACCTTCAGCCCTTAAGTATTACATGCCAACACTAGCTGTGACTCACTATTGTGGCTGTGCCAGAGTAGTGAGTCATACATGATTTGAAATCTATCTCTGACTTATTAAGTGAGTCATAATCTTAGAGTCATACATGAGTCATAGGAAATTATTGAGTCATAGGTGACTCATGATTAACATGTGAAATTAAAGAAATTACATGTGATTCTACCAACATATTTAACTAGGCAGGTTAGTATAACTTAGTAAGAAATTACATAGTAGATGTTGGTTCAGGGTAAGTTGTGAGGTGGTGATAGATCAGCATACTGAGAATATCACTTCCTTACTTTCCTTCTTACTTAAAAATAAAATCCATCTTCTTACTGCATGACATAAGCTTTCTTGTCATGATCATAACCTAAGTTATGATCAATATAAAAAAGTTTCTTAACAGGGTTTTTAACAATAGTAGCATGAGACGTAACAGGGGGATTGAGGATCCTATCTCTTTCTGTTGCAATCATCCTAAGTGTTTCTTCCCTGCTCTTTCCTTTACCATTTTGCCACATTTTCTTGTTAACACGTCTCTTACTGTAAGTAGTACCTTTGTTCACATTTAGCCAAAATTTTTTTTTCAATAAGTGGTCAATATCTTTGTCATTTACCCATTCATCTTGGTGGTAGTCATATCCCTTCCATCTGACTTTGTATTGGGGGAGTCCAGTACCTGGTTGGCTTTTGTATTCCATCACTCTTTCTACCTCGTACCTATTTTCCTTTTCATCAACAGGTCCTAACTTGGTTTTTTCTCTTCCTGTGAATTTGATAGGGTTTGGGAAATAGGGTTTGATGAAGGAGGTGTGGAAGACTGGACTGATGTTTGAGAGGTCAGGGTTTTCTGAAAGGTCAAGTTTAACATTTTGGGTGAATGTTAACTCTTTGGTGACTTTGAAGGGTCCTATCCATTTAGGGGATAGTTTAGAGGAGTTGTATCTGGCTGGGAGGTTCTTTGTTGACAGCATGACTGGTGATCCAGCAGGGTAGGCAGGGGATGTCCTTCTCTTTTTGTTGGCTTGATGTGTTTGCTAGGTCTTGGCTTTGGTAAGGTTTTCTGCAGCCTCATAGAATCTTTTGGCTGGGTTGGAAAAGATGGGTATTGGTATGGGTAGTGGTGTAGATCCTAGCTTTGGGTTAAAGCCTAGGTGGATATGCTAAGGAGATTTCCCTCTGGGTCCACTAACAGCAGTATTCACCTCTATTTGAACAGAAGGTGCTGCCTGTACCCAATTTGTACCATCTTCCAACTTCTTAGCAGCAAACATAGGAATAATAATCTTGTTCTTTCTTTCTGATGCTCCATCAGTTTGTGGGTGATATGCAGAGGAGGCTTTATGCCTAACTCCAACTGAATTTGCCCAATCTTGAAATGTTGCTGACATAAAAAGAACATCTTGATTGGTAACAATCTCATAAGGAAGTCCAACAGTAGGTTTGATTCATTTTTCAAAAATGTCAATAACATGCTTAGCATTAAGTTCCTTAATACAAGGTATAAGGAAAGTAAAATCAGTATGTCTGCAAGAAATAACTAATAACTTGTCCAAGGAAATATTATGAGATCCTGCTCCTTTCAACTTGTGATAACCAGGAATTAATTCAGAACAGGGAATAGTGACATGTTCCATACTAAGAAAATCGATTGCAATACTTTCCCATTGTTGGGTTGGTACATTTAGTAGTGTTAGGTACCCAATTGGCAATTGAGTGGAGCCTTTTGTGGATTGACAAATTTCACAGCTCCTGACATAGTCTTGGGTGTCATTATAGGAGTTCTGCCAGTAGTATTTGCTGGTTAGCTCCTGGTATGTTCTGTCTAGTCCTCCATGTCCTGTACAAGCATGGGCTAGTTGAAGGAGATGTTCTTGTGCTGACTTACTTCTGATTTTGAGTCCTGTTGGGATTATCAACTTCCATGTTGCCATTTTAAGGATGTACAAGAACTTGTCCTTGTACTGGATAGTGAGGATTTTTTCTCCATCTCTTGCTCTCTTGTATATGTCTTTATACAAGTTATCTCTTTCCATACATTCCACATACTGCTCAGTCAGGTCTTTGTCTTGTAGTTAATTTGCTACTCCAAGGTTAGGGTGCATGGGGTCCTTTTCATCTTCTTCTAGTGCCATAGTGTCTTTAACATATTGCACATTAGCATGGCCACTGCTAGTCATTAACTTTTTCCTGAGCTTGCATATGTTGGCTTTGTGATGTCCTTTACAAAAGGTGCATTTGCCAATTGAGGACTCAGGTTTGGAGGCAGGGTTGGTATATATGATTCCCCAATGTCCTACCTGTCCACATTTGGCACAAACTCTGATTGTGGTGTTTGTGATGTTGGAGCCATTATTAAGTGGAGGTGGCATATGGTTTAGCTGGGTTGTATACCAGCTAATGTTGGGTATTTGGAGGTGTCTGTGGATGTTTTCCTCTTTGTTCCTCATGCCATGCTGTCATGTCCATTAATTTGTTATTATTTATTATTTCATGTGATTTGGGAGGTACCTTACTTCTTGCTTCTGCTGGCTTAGGCCATTCTTGTGGATTGAGTCTAGTGGTGTCAATCTTAGGGTTATTTTGGTGAGGGAAGATTTTGCTGTATTTTTGCTTCCACTCACTGCTGACTGTTTGGGGAGCTGGAGGAGGAGGAGGAGGATGATGGAACTTAAGTTCCTGTGGTACTTCATCCTTGAATCCAGTTGGTGAATGCTGTCTCCTTCTGAGTATTCCAGTAAGAGTAGGGTTCCACTCTTGCATCTGGTCATACTTCATTTTCCCCTTGTCAGTTGCCCTGATTTGTCTTACCATTTCTTCCTGGCTAGGTCCAGGGTTGACTCTCATCCATTCTTCTTCCTTAGTGTCAGTTTCCACCTGATCACTGTTTGATGGTCCTTCAAGGGTCCATTCTGGTTCTGGGGAAGGAGATGCAGCAGGGGGGGCCATAGTAGTGGAGTTACCAGGTTTTTTGTTAATTATTATGCTGAAGTTGAGTGTCTTGGTTTTATGCTTTCCTGACCTTCCCAATTCCACTTGTTCCTGTTGTTCCTGCTGCTGCTGAGCTTATGCTCTGGTTGTGGCAGCAGCAGTCACTATGGCCTGCTGCCTTTCATTCCAGGCAGTCCTTTGTTGGAGCTCCTGGTGTCTCCTATCCCTTTGCATGTTGTTATTCTTGATGTCACTGTAGTCGGAATCTGGTTCTTTTGTATACCTTTCTTGCTGGAAGATATCTCCCAGTCTAGTGCTGCTGCTACTGCTAGCAGAGTTGGAGGATTGTGGCCTGTGGTATGACCTGGTTGCAGAAGATTGTGGGTAGACTGGTTTCCCAGTCATTCCACTCATGGTTTTTCTTGGAGGCAACCTGGTGGGGTAGTTGGTGTTGGTAGTTGGTAGCAGAAGATGTGGGTGTGAGAAGAAGATGTGGTTTACTACTACTGGAGGTGGTAGTGCAGGAGTGTGGTTTGGTGAAGAGGAAAGGTCAGAGCTAGAGGGGGAGGCAGAGACCTTATATGTTCCTGCTCTGCTCAGTGTGTTTGCTATGAAATTTTTCTTTCCTTCTATATGTTCTATGGTGATGTCAAACTCATTCATTACTTGCTGCCACCTGATCTTCATTTGCTTATCTTGCCATGTAGTCATAAATGTTATCAGAGGTTTGTGATCTGTGAGTACTGTCACTTTGTGGCCTTGCAGCTCACCCCTGAAATGCCTCAGTGAGTCAACAATTGCTAATAGCTACTTATCAGTTGTTGTATAGTTTGTTTAACCCTTGTTTAGGCATCTTGAGTGAAAAGCTGCTGGCCTGATCACACCATCTTCTTTTTGACCAATCCATCCTAATAATCCTACATTGCTTGCATCTGTTATCAGGTATATTTGCTCATCTGAGTCATGATTGATTGGTTTGAGTACTGCATTACTCATTACTCATTATTAATTTTTTGACTTGCTTAAATGCCTCATCATGCAAGTGAGTCTATTTAAATTGTTTTGTTGATCCTTGTAGTTCATATAGGCATCTTCCTTTGGTTGCTAGATACTTGCAGAATCTTGCAAGGTAGTTAACCACCCCCATGAACCTTTGTATTTCCCTTCTGTTGGTGGGTGTCTTGAAGTCTACTACTTTTTTAATTTTCTCAGGATCAGCTTCTAGCCCATTGTTGTGTAGGACATGCCCAAGTAATTCCATTCTTTGTGGCATTATTTGGCATTTGTCTTTGTTGAACCACATTTTAGCTTTTTCCAGTGTTTGTAATACTGCTCTTACTGTGTGCATATGTTCTTCATATGTATTGTTTCCAATAAAGATATCATCTAGGTATACCATTACTGTTTTACCAATGAATTCCCTTAGGAGCCAATTCATTGCCCTCATCATTGTTGCAGGTGCATTGCAGTCACCTTGTTGCATAACTAATAAATCAAATTTTCCCATATGGCATAAGAATGTTGAATGTTTGACTGAGTCAGGGTGGTGCCTAATATTGTGGTATCCATCTGTTAGGTCTAGTTTGGATTTAAATCTTTTGCTGGCTAGCCAACCAATAATTTGATTAATACTAGGCATAGGCATCCTATCCTTGTGTATTTCGAGGTTTCTTGGTATACAGTTTAGAAGGAACCTTGCTTTCTTACCATCTTTCTTTGGTTGTGTGAACATTATTATTGGCTTGAGGGATTTAGATGGTATGATTCTACCAGTTTCTAATTCCTTATTTACTTTTTCTGTGATTTGAGCCAGGAACCTATCATAGCTAGGAATATAGTTTGGGTGCCATTCTGCTCCTTCTATTACCTCTATTTTGTCTTGCATAATTTCCATTGGTTCCCTTAATAGTGGTAATTGTGTAGGTTTCTCTGTTGGGAATAAATATGGGAATTCTAAGTAAGGGTCAAATCCTTGTTGTATGGTTAGATGGTTGCAGATCAGGTCTCCACTTTCATACATGACTGGATCTGGTCCAGGTTCATAGTCTGAGTCAGACCATGTTTCCCATGATCCTGGATTGATTTCTTCTTCTTCCCAGATAGTGTATAGGGCATCTTGCCCTAATATTCTTCTTCTTTCTGCTTCCATGCTTTCCATGAGTTCATCAAATCCATAGTTTAACTATGGGTGAATTTCTGCTTGTTGTTTTCTTATCATATTGTTATCCCTTATCCTTGCTTCCAGGTTGTCTACTCTTTCATCTAGGATTCTGCTGAGGGATCTATTTTTCTCTTCTAGTTGTCTTAGTTGTTCATCTGAGTCAGTTATTGACTCATCCTCTGATGAGTCTTCATAATCTGTTTCATCATATGCATAATCCTTGATTGATACTGAGTCAGATGAACTATCAGATTCTGCATCTGAGTGTGGATGTCCTGATGATTCACTTGCTGTTTCACATGTTGGTTGCATCCACATTGCTGCTGATCTTATTGAGTCATTTCCAGTTTTTTGTAGCATTATGAGGTTATATCTGGCCATTCCTGGTGGTTGGATGCTTATCATATTGTCATGGATATGCATAATTGCTTTCAGTTTCTTTAGTGCTGGTTCACCCAGTATAGCATCCCAATTTCTAAGATTGCCTGCATAAAAGGTTCTTTCTTCTTCATATCCCTGTATATTGATAAGCACTGTTGTTTTGTTTGTCATAGGTGATTTGCTTCCTTGGATTGCTGTTTCTAGAGGATTCTTTTCCATTTGTATTAATGGCAGTTTGAATAGTGTGCAGAAGTTATTGGATATTAGGTCTCCTCCTTGTGTACATGGGTCTAGTAATATATGAGCCTTGTACCCATTAATTGTAATTTCTGCACCCATGGTTTCTTATCTTGCTTCAGGTATAATGAAGGTCCTGCTTTGTGTGGGGCCTTTCATTACCTGCATTAGTGCTGACTGTGTTTCCATATTAAGAGCTGCAGTCTTTACTTTATCTCTTGGATTTCTATTCCTAATTTGATATTGTTGTTGGTTGATCTTTTGGTATGATGAGGTCATAGGTTTCTTCTGTGGACATTGTGATGCCATATGACCAGTTTGCCTGCAGTGATAGTATTTACCTTCCTGTTTAAGTTTTTCCCTTTCTCCAAAGGATAAGATATTTGCCATATCATCTTTTCTTTTTCTAGCACTAGGAAAATTACCATATAGTCCTCCTGGTCCTCCTTTTGCCTTGGCTGCCTGAGCTGCAATCTTCTTTTTCTCAGTAGGAAATTTGTAATCTGACTTGATAAATTCCATTGGTTTTCCTGCTGACCATTGTTTACCATGTGAGCCTGATTTATTATATTGCTTTATTATTGGTGGGGTTTTATGAGTCTGTTTCATAGTGGCTTGTACTTGTTCTGCCTTGTTGACAATTTGTTCAAATGACATATCCCAATCAACTGCTAATTTAACTTGTTGTTTGATTAGGGAGGTCAGACCATTTACAAATTTCATTTTAAGTGCATGGTCTGAGATAAGGGCTTTACCCTTATTGTCTCTGCATCTAAGTTGGTAGTCTTGTAGGTGTTGTGCAAATGTGTTGACAGGGCTGTCTTGTCCAAATTGTGCTTGGTGGCAGCCTTCATACCTTTTCCATAGTTCTTATTTAGCTGTGGATGGGATGTTTTTTTTTCTCAGGAAGACCATAAAACCATGAATATTCCTCTTTCTTGCTTTCGTTTTTTCACTATAGTCCTTCAACCATCTGGCAGCCATACCAGTGAATTGAAAGCTTGCGCTCTCCAAGGCTTCTTCCTTCTCCACATTCAAGCCTTGCCACTTCAACCATCTTACCAATTGTTCCATATATTGCTCAAAGGTAATTGCATCCTTCCATTTCTCTGCTTTACTATCAAAGGCTTCTGACTCTTTGATTTTTGTAAGCTTAGTTGCCTTCTTAATGGTTTCTTCTTTTATTTTGCTAGTATGTTGTTTTATTCCAGTAACTTTCTCCCATTCTTTTTGTTTTGGTGTTATTTCTCTTACTGGCCTATTTGTTTTTGTCCCAGACTCTTCAGAGTCTGAACTTTTAGATTTGTCTGAATCAGGTCCAGATTCATCATCACTGCTTGAGCTACTGCTTGGGTCTGGGTCTGGGTTTATTTGGACTTTCTTCTTTTGAGGTAAGGGTTTATCTTTCTTTTATTTCTTAGGTGTTTGTAGTTGCTCTTCTGTTCCTTTGCCTTTACTTAGGGGTGTTTGTGGTCTATCTGTTGATCCACTTCCTGATGCTTTTCCTAATGGGGGTTTTATGACAAATAGGTCTTCCTCTATCCAGGTGATTTCTTCCTTTTCTTTGTCATGTGGGTTTTCTATTTCTGGAGTCCCTAATTCATATAGGGTTCCCAGTATAAGGTATTGCTCTATTTCTGGCCAGTTTTTTACTAGCCAAAGTATACCTTTTACTGGATTGTATGTTGGTTGAGGTGGTCTTGCTTTAAATCCTGTTTCTAATTCCATTTTTTCTAGTACCCTATTGCTCAATTCTGGTGCTTCTTGGAAGGTTAGATAGTTTAAACATGCTTGGAAGATTACCTCTATTTCTTCAGCATCTAGTGTGTATTGGTTGAGGAGCCAATATGTTTGGACTTGATTCATATATTGATTCCATTTGTTCAGGTTATTATCCCAGTATTCTTTTGTTGAAGCTGGGGTTCTGATTATCCTTGCTGGTACTAGTCTTTTTCCTTCTAATTTTATTTCTTTTTGAACTGCATCTTTTTCTTGAATGTCTTTCCCAGTTGGGATGGTCTTTTTGGGTGTTTCTGAAGGTACTAACTCTTTAAGTAGTGTTTTTGCCTCATCAGGAGTTAAGGCCTTCCTTCTTCCCTTGGTGCCACCTTTAGCACCTTTCTTGTCTTTCCTGGGGGTAGCAAACATGTCTATGTTCAGGAATTATACTACTGATGACTTGGAGAGGCTTTGTTTTCTTCCTGCTATTCCTTCTTTTGTGGATCCTGATGAGGGGGAATCCTTCTCAGTTTCCTATGATAGTCCTAAGGAATATTTCTTTGGGCAGATGGGGGCTAGGCCAAAGCCTTCTTCTGTCAAGTCTGATCCTTCTTTGGGTAGTCAAAAGAGGGTTAAGGAGGTCAGATTTGTTGATGGCATTTATACTACTCTTAGGGGTATTCCTTCTGCTTATGATAGGAGTACTTCTTGGAGGCTTAGGGGTTGGACTACTAGGGAGGCCTACTCTTTCTGGCAGGAGAGGTATAAGTAGTGTCCTTGCTGGGAGTGTAAGGACAGGTGTGACTGGTGGTTTTCTTTGGGTTTTTCTTGGGGTTGGGATACTAGGTATCCTTTGGGGGAGTACCACTCTTCTGCTTGTTGGGGATGCAGTAAGTATTGCAAGTAAGTTTCCTTAGTTGCTACTATTGTTTGACTCTTTTTACTAATATTTCCTACTAGGTTTGTTGATAAGCCTTTCCTTGGTACTGAGTCTTACCAGTTCAGGTAACTGGTTCTTTTTGTTTCTGTTCTATTTCTTATGCAGGTTCTGTTGTACTAATACTTGTTGTATTGTGTTTCTTTGCTGACTATTAGGCTTGGTTCTACTATGGTTACTTATCCACTATAGGGTTGTAGTACTTGGTAAGTAGTTTCTTTACTACTTGTGCATAATATTATAGGCCAGGGTGATCAATCCTGCCTTGATATAAAAGTCTTTCTTAAGTTAAAAAAATGTAAATGGGGACCTAAAGTATTTAGGGTGGAATATTACCCTTAAGTAATATTCCAGAACTACTAAGTACTTTAAAGGCTAAGTGTTTGGTTTCTAGTATTGGATTACTAAGTCCTGCGTAAGAGTCCTCATGGGACTTGAATTAACTAGTGGAACTGTTATATTTGTTGTATCTAACTATTCTGTGTCTGTTACAGGCAAGCGTTAAACAACGTAAATACTTCAAAGATATAATAAATAGGTGGGCGGAAGTATAAACGAAGTTATAACTCAGGTGTAGGAGTGGACTCGATTGGAGTAAAGCTATATGAGACTTAGAACACCGCTTGGGTCTTGTTGTATTAACTATGTAAAAGCGTTGACTTATATAGAAGCCTTGATCTGATAACCGTTTATCAGATCTGGACAAGACTTCCTAACAAGGGAAAGTAGACTTGTCGTTAGTAGTTGACTAACTGGGAAGTGACTTCCCGATTAGGAACGCTGCAGTCTGACATACATAGATAAGGTGGGCTGTGTTGCAACACAATGCACAAAGGCTGACATACATGAGCTGAACTTGCAATACAACGAATAGAGACATATGAATGACACTTCTTAGAACATAACAGAAATATATCGAAGAGATAACATGCATGAGGCCAATCTTAACAGTACACACTTCCCTGTTCCAGTTCCCATGATAATGCCGTCATTGACGCACTTATCCGCACATGCCTGGTGGGTGATCAGTCCACTTCGTTAGCAGTGTCTTACGATACAGTAGGAAGCTGGTTACCGCGCTCTAGCGGAGGTCTCTTACCTGAGCCCTAACATTACTCCCTGTTTCGAGGCAGGCGTCCTTGCCTGAACACACTATCCGAACGACTAGATAGGTGTTAGTAACAACTCAGGTAACTTCGGTAGGAAGGTACTAACACTTTGTTAAGATACCCACAATCCCCAGTGCCTGGTGTCCCACAAGACCGGTGTACCCTATACATGCATGCCATGGCCATTAAAAACCTAACCTCTTGCCAAAAAACCCAGTGGGAAAAGGCGACAAGTAGGGAGGATAAAAGGTACCATGTATTTCGTAAGATTTAAACTTGACGTTGGTCTGAACCTCAGATGTCTCGTTCGTTTCGTGGCTTATTGGGGAACTTCTCACAATACTTCTTGAGCTTCTCAGGGCAATTGTCCAACCTCTCGAATTCTTCCCAGGTGTCTCCCAGTTCATAATAACCCTTCCATCGTATCCTGTTTTTGACAACTCCTGCGTATTTCCTGGAGTTTAGGATAGTCCCAACCTCGTATATCTCGTTATCCTCACCCTCATCCATGTCTTAGGAGTAGTCTCGTGTTCGGAATGGTTTGAGGAGAGTTGTATGAACGACGTTATGCCACCGAGTTCCTTCTGGTACTTCCAACCTATAAGCATGGGTTCCTATAGTCTCAGTGACTTTGTAAGGTCCTATCCACTTATTCGTAAGTGAACGGTTATTCCCAGCTTTTACTTGTAGGTTGCGGCGGTCAACCAAGACCCAGTCGTTAACAGCAAACTTGCGTGCTTTTTCAATATGAATGGCACTTCTTTTGATGTTGATTTGCTTGAGGGTGTGGTGTATCTGGTTGTGGACTGTTGTCATTCAGTCCAGCCATTCTTCGGCAGTGGGGGAGGAGAGTTCGTAGTCGTTGTCCAGGTGAATGGTGCGGGGGTCCCAGCCATATAGGCTGCGGTAGGGTGAGTATTGATGGGTCAAATGGGTTGTTGTAGGGTAGGCAAACTCGGCAAGTGCCAGCCAAGTCTTCCAACGTTTTTGTCAATCATGACAGAAGATGCGGAGGTATTGTTGGACTTTCTGAATGGCTCGCTCACTGAGTGCATCAGTTTGTGGGTGGTAGGCAGTAGAGAGGCGTAGGCATATGTTGAGCTTCCTGTTAAGTTCTCGAAGGAATCGTGAGGCAAACTGAGGGCCACGGTCAGATGTAATATGTCTTGGTAGTCCATATAGTCTCCATAATTCGGTGATATAGATATTGGCTATATCTTCTGCAGTCCATGTCGTTTTAGCCGGTATGTAGTGTTGAATTTTGGTGAACCGGTCTGTAATGGGGAGTATAGCATTGAAGCCTTCGGACTCTGGTAGCTCTCCAACAAAGTCCATAGCAATTTCTTCGAAGTGGCGTTCCGCAGTTGGCATTGGTACCAATTTCGTTTGCCTGCTATACCTATCTGCCTTTGCCTTTTGACACTTAGCACATCCTGCTACATACCTTACAACATCTTCTTGCCATTTGTCCCATATGAAGTTTCGTGAGATTACCTCTTGAGTTCTGTGTCTTCCCCAATGTCCTGCCACTTGACTATCATGGTGCTGTCTTAGCACTTCCAACTTATGCTCTTCAGGTACTACCCATAGTCCACTCTTCTTTTCCCAACTTGCAACATCGATTGCTTCTAGTTCCACGTTATCCGCATCCTCTATTTCTCCTGTATTGTCTTCTTCCAGGTCTAGCAATTGTCCTTCGTCAAAAAATCTGGCTTCCATACCCGATTTCTCTTCCCCTGAACGTCTGGACAGGCCATCTGCCTTGCCCATCTTTGATCCAGGTTATTAATGGATATGGTAGATGAATTCGGACATTTTGAGGGACCAGGAGGCTTTTTGGGAGTTGAGATTCTGCTTCGTATTGAAATATTGTAAACCTTGATGGTCTGTATAGATGTTCACAGGTACTCCGACTAACCAGTCTCTCCACTTACGGAAACTATCTACAATAGCAAACAGCTCTTTATCATGTATAGGCCAGTTGCGTTGAGTAGCATCGAGGGTTTTAGCATAGTACTCAGTGGGGTGTAGTTGCTTAACTCCATTGACGATGTGATATTGTAATAGGATACCCAAGATGGCTTGGTTACTGGCGTCAGTTTCCATTATGGTCTCGAGGCATCTATCGAACTGTATGAGGATGGGTGAGGAAAGGAATAGTTGCTTGAGTTCATCGAACGATTGTTGCTGAGCTTGTCCCCACGAGAATGGTACATCTCGAGTGAGGTCAATTAGGGGTCTTGCTTTACCACTATAATTGGCAATAAATCGTCGATAATAGTTGGCGAAGCCCAGAAAGGCTTGGACTTCTTTCTTCTTTGTGGGAGTAGGCCATTTGGACATGGCTTCGAGTTTGGTTGGGTCCATTTGAACTTGTTGCCCGTTGATGATGTGTGCTAGGAAGAGGGTCTCTTGAACATGGAATTCGGATTTGGTGAGGTTAACTGCTAGACTATGCTTGATGCATTGTTGGAGAACTTGTTCTACCAACTGCTGGTGTTCCTCTTCTGAGTCTCCTCCATAGGTTAGGATATCGTTGAGGTACCAAATGCATCCCTCCATGTCCTTGAAGATAGTATTCATCATTTCTTGAAATGTGGCAGGAGCGTTAGTTAGTCCGAATGGCATGACTGTATACTCAAATAGACCCTTCTTGGTACGGAAGGCTGTCTTCCACTCGTCTCCTACTGCGATTTGGATAAGGTTGTACCCGTTTTTGAGGTCTAACCTAGTGAACCATTTACCTCTTCGAGTTTTGTCAAGTAGATTACTGATGAGTGGTAGAGGGTACTTGTTGGGTATTGTAAGACGGTTGAGAGCTCTATAGTCAACGCAGAGTCTTAAGGATCCATCTTTTTTCTTGACGAAGAGGATTGGTGCACCTGCAGCAGAGCGTGATCGACGAACCTTACCAGTTGGTAGGTTTTCTCGGAGGTAGGTTTGGAGCGCTTCGTCTTCTTCCCAGGTTGTCTTGTAGATAGCTCCAGTAGGTATCTTAGCTTTGGGGTCTTGGAGGGGGATTTCGTGGTCCCAGGACTTGTGTTCAGGGTGTCTAGCTGCCTGCTCCATTGAAAAGCATTGTACGTAACGAGAGTATCGTTCGCTTGCAACAATGATTAATAATATCTCGCCATCTTCTAGTGGCTCGAGATCCAAATTCAAAACAATAACAGATGGAATCCATCTAATAGAACAAGGGATAACCAAACCTGAACGATCCTTCCTTAGCCACCTGTCCTGTGTATCTACCCAAAATCAAAGTTCTTCCAACCAAGAAAGTCCCAAGATGACGTCTCGTTTCCCAATATCCAACACCTCAGCATCCAATGTAAACCTACCCAAAAGAGATCTTTCTGAAAAAACCTTGAACGTTGTATTTACCATATATTTTCCTCCAGCAAGAGTTGATCCATCTCCCTGTCGAACCTTAACTTTCCTAGCTCTATTCCAACATCCCAATTTCTTCGCAATTCTTTCTCCAATAACTGGAGCACTAGCTCTTGTGTCCACCACTGCATCAACTTCTTCCCCAGCAATTATTATTCGGACTGTCAAGAGAGACGTGTGTCTTGGAGTGCGTCCGACAGTAGGAGACACACTCCTTATTCGTTTCCCGACTCCTCTGATCCTAACTCGGTGATCTTCAGGTGTCCTTGATCGGTGCATTGCCTCTTGTTGCTGACAGGTTGTTGGTTGGCGTTCTATGGTTTCCAAGGGGGGGGTGTCTTGGCCTGCCTCCCAGTTTTGCAGTCTGCTACGAAGTGTCCCTTCCTTCCACATTTCAGACATCATTCTTCTTGCCTTCTCTTCCTTACAACTGGGGAGAGGACTCGTGGGGCTTTTTCGTTAGTAGATGGAGCTGAGCCACCATGAAGAGAGATTCTGTCCTCCAATTTCCTATTCCCATTGTAGTCCCGTTTTTTATCCTTTCCCTTATCCTTGTCCCTACTTCTAAATTCAGTGCTAGTGATGTCCATCTTGATTAATCTATCCCTCCATGCTGCTGGGGTCGAACGGAGGTGTTCGTAGTGTGCCATAGCTTCTCGTAGCTTATGGTTAATTCCGTTGATCAAAATATTGATCAACTGTCGATCGGGGATGGCGGCATAGGAGTTGTGTCTATCTACCTCGGTTAGGTAGTGCTGCACAGTAGTGGTTTGTCGAAGCTCCATGAGCTGGCGGTAGCATCGATCAGGCTTATAGTGGTCCCCATAATAATGTCGAAGGGAATCCTGAGCTTCTTCCCATGTGTGGAAGGATGACTTCTTATTTTTCCACCATTCTAAGGCCATACCTGCAAGACACATACTGATGAAGGACAGTTGTTATGCTGGGTTCCGTATGTTTGTAACCACAAAGTAGTCATCTATTTGAAGGATCTAGCCTTCAAGTTGATCTCTGTCTCCTGAGAATTTTCCTGGGAGGGGTGCTTTCCCTGCCACCATATCATCGTTGTTTTGGCCTCATGGGGATAGTGGTGGCGAAGGGGCTGACTGTTGTACATCTGGTGGTGGTGGAGGAGGTGGTTGCATCTGGGTTGCTTGTAGAGTGAGCTGCTGGAGGTTGGCTGGTGGGAATAGTGGTTGAGGTGCTACGGGGTTTCCTTCCACTGTTGCTAGTCTTCTTTCTATGTTCCTAAAACGAATTAGGTACTCATTATGGCGGCGGTTTGCTTGCTGGTTGAGGACGTTGATGTTATTATCCACTCTATCGAATCGTTGCCCAATCATGGTTGCTAGTTGATCGAGAGTGGTAGTGTTGTTTTGAGATAGTGGTTGTTGTGCCGCTGAACTTGCTGATGATAGATTCTGGACACTGGCTGCTGTCTGTTGAAGAAAGGAGGATGTAGATGCTTATTGGTTCTGGAGTTGACCAACTTTCTGTAGAGCTGCGGTTTTATCAGCCTCAAGCCGTCGTACTTCGGCTTGTAGTGCTTGTATTTGTCGGATTCCAGCCGAGAGTGGGGTCTGGGTGCGAGAGGGAGATACTCGTTCTTTATCTTTTCGTACTTGGGATGGACCTGCAGTTAATCGTCGTATGTGTAGAGGTGCAGAGGCTATAACATCTTCGATACCATCAGAAGTTCTAGAAGAGGGAGGAGGCTCGAGTATATTTTGTTGGAGTCCCCAAGGGGAGGCACTCTGTTCTTCCCTAATGCTACGAATATTTTGCTTGATTTCTTCATTGTATCGAGCGAGGGTGAGGGCATCGTCCATGTTGTTATCGGAATCTGGTTGTCCGGAAGGGGGGAGTGCGCGAGACATCGTGAGTGGGGGGTGGTGTCTATAGCGGGTAATAGACAAGCGGTGTAATGTTACAGGCAAGCTGTAAACAATGTAAATACTTCAAAGAAATAATAAATAGGTGGGCGGAAGTATAAACGAAGTTATAACTCGGGTGTAGGAGCGGACTCGATTAGAGTAAAGCTATATGAGACTTAGAACACCGCTTGGGTCTTGTTGTATTAACTATGTAAAAGCGTTGACTGATATAGAAGCCTTGATCTGATAACCGTTAATCAGATCTGGACGAGGCTTCCTAACAAGGGAAAGTAGACTTGTCATCAGTAGTTGCCTAACTGGGTAGTGACTTCCCGCTTAGGAACGCTGCAGTTTGACATACATAGATAAGGTAGGCTGTTTTGCAATGCAATGCACACAGGCTGACATACATGAGCTGAACTTGCAATACAACGAATAGAGACATATGAATGACACTTCTTAGAACATAACAGAAATATATCGAAGAGATAACATGCATGAGGCCAATCCTAACAGTATACACTTCCCTGTTCCAGTTCCCATAACGCCGTCATTGACGCACTTATCCGCACATGCCTGGTGGGTGATCTGTCCACTTCGTTAGCAGTGTCTTACGATACAGTAGGAAGCTGGTTACCGCGCTCTAGCGGAGGTCTCTTACCTGAGCCATAACAGTGTCTGTCTTCTCCAGGTCTGATCCCCATCTCTGAATACAGACCTTCAGCCCTTAATTATTACATGCCAAGACTAGCTGTGACTCACTATTGTGGCTGTGCCAGAGTAGTGAGTGATACATGATTTGAAATCGATCTCTGACTTATTAAGTGAGTCATAATCTTAGCGTCATACATGAGTCATAGGAAATTATTGAGTCATAGGTGACTTATGATTAACATGTGAAATTAAAGAAATTACATGTGGTTCTACTAACATATTTAATTAGCCAGGTTAGTATAACTTATTAAGAAATTACATAGTAGATGTTGGTTCAGGGTAAGTTGTGAGGTAGTGATAGATCAGCATACTGAGAATATCACTTCCTTACATGCACACAACCAAGCCTAGGACGTCATGAACAAGGATGATACAAGAGGGAAAGAGATGAAGTAGTTGATAGTAGAGCAAGGGTTAGAGATTGGTGGAGAATACGATGGACCAACCTGGGAAAGAACAGTTAATGGATGTAGACAACAAAGCCGAATTGACCTCTTCATTAGCAGAGGGCTCAAGAACTGGCAAAAAGTCAAACGAGAGAAGTTCCTCTCGAACCACTGGGCTATTACTGCAGAGATGGACAGGAGCAGGAAGCTGGAAGAGGTACTAAGAGAAAAGATAGACTGGGCTATTATTGGAGGCGAGTTGGAAATGGCAGAAGAGGACAAAAGGAATAGGGATTTCAGCTGGTATGATAAGTTGGAAGGCAAAACCCTATATGAAAAACTAAAGCTACTCCGACAAGCTTATTGCACTATAATAAGGATTACCAAACGATCCAAAAATTGGTGGGACAAGGTGCTTTTAGAACAGCTAAAGATTACAAGAAATGCGAGAAGAGGAAAAGGATAAGATCTAGGGTTAGACCAGGCAGCAAGCTGTTATGGCTCAGGTAAGAGACCTCCACTAGAGTGTGGTAACCAACATCCTACTATATCGTAAGACACTGCTAACAAAGTGGACTGATCACCCACCAGGCATGTACTGATAAGTGTATTAATGACGGCGTTATTGAAACTGGCATAGGGAAGTGTGTACTGTTAGGATTAGCCTCATACATGTTATCTCTTCGATATATTTCTGTTATGTTCTGAGAAGTATCATTCCTATGTTTCGATTCATTGTATTACCAGTTCCGCTCATGTATATAAGCCTGTATACATTATGTTGCAATACAGGCTACCTTATCTATGTATGTCAGACTGTAGTGTTCCTAATAAGGAAGTTATTACTTAGTTAGGTAACTACTAACAACAAGTCTACTTTCCCTTGTTAGGAAGTCTCATCGAGGTCTAATAAACAGTTATTAGATCAAGGCTTCTATATTAGTCGACCCTTTTACATACTTAATACAATAAGACCCAAGTGGTGTTTTAAGTCTCATATAGCTTTAGTCTAATCGAGTCCGCTCTTACACTCGAGTTATAACTTCGTTAATACTTCCAACCACCTCTTATATATATTACGAAAGTATTTACATTATTTACAGCTTGCCTGTATCATAACACAACTTGTTTATTACTTGCCATAGACAGCACCCCCTACTGTAAGGAACTGGTTTCCTAGTATATGTTTTCTCGATACGTGTTTTATCTATGGTAGTTTTGGTGGATTTTATTGGGTTATATCAAGTCTCGTTTTTGGCCTGTTTTGGCACCTACCTGTTTAGGACATGTGTGGTTTAGGAAGGATAATATTGGGGTTAGTCTTGTTGTTTTTCCCCTGTAGTTTTCTCGTTATATTTCTTTATTATTACCTGTCATATTCCTGTATCATTCTGAGTTAGTCTTATGTGTGTCAGCTTGCTGACCACAATCTCCTGTTATGCCTGCCTAATTGGGCAGTAGCTTATTCTGTTTTCCCGTTAATTGTTTATCTTGTTGCCAGCCTTGTTTCTGTTACCTTGTTAGGCATTATTATGACACTGGACGTGTCTATAATGAGACATCATGTATTCATTATGATATGGTATCATAATGAGTCTTTACTGTTGTCTAGTGTGAGTCCAAGTAGACTCATTGCCCTAGGCACTCATTATCTATTAAAGATCTGAATTCCACGGCCTTAGATAGGACAGTCCTCGTTTAGCACAGTCTAGTCTAGCGACTTCAGAAATACACAAGCTACACTGGTAATATTCTTGTCCACTTGTACCTCTTGATCCCCAACCAACCCTACACTCAACAACCCCTTAGCCACCTACTATAATCCTTTATAGGACATAGTGGACGTGCTTAAGACCCCATAAGCACGTTGGTAGAGCCGAGTACCTTACAGAACTCCTCTACTAACTTGACCCATACTTACATTTTTTTTACCTGCAATTTAAGCTTTAAAATTTTCACCCACACCTCCTAGGGCCTGATCAACCCTAGTCTCTCTTGAACCTTGTTTAAACAATCTAGTACCTCATCCAGCACTTCAGAACCGAGCTCCCCAAGGCTAGTGGAACAGCAGTCCCTGTTCCTCCCTTGTCACAAATTTCAGAAAACCTTACCTCAGCACTAGTAAGTCAGCACTAGTCCCCACCCAGCACCAACACAGCCAAAGCCTTACAAAACGAAATTAGCAAGCCACTATGTCAGCACCAGAAACGTCCCACTCTAGAACCTCTAGCAGACTCTCAGGCCAAAATCCAGAATTTGGACCCTTGAGAGTAAACCCACCCATGTACCCCTCCAGATCTGCCTCCAGACAATCTATGAGAACAGATACAGAAGAACCAGAAAGAGAAGAGCTCTCTGAACGTGAGCAGGATCCTCTCCTAGAAGCAGAGGATGAGCCAGACCCTGCAGATACAGAAGCCACTCCTACGCAAGACCCAAAAGGGTAAAGACCAGAATTGGTAATCCAGCACCCTACTCTCATGAAACCAATTACTATCCCAGAAACTAGAGAAGATAGAGAAGACAGAGAAGAGCAAGAAGCACACGCCCTCATTGACAGTATGTTCAGCATCTATCATTTCCATAAACCAGATGTACCTAGGTTTGAACCAACACCCAAAGGCCTATCAGCACTAGTAAGAGAAATTACCAAGCTAGCACAAGAACTACCTAAGAAGCCTATTCCAGGACAGTTTCCTGTCACTCCCCAGAAGCCTACACAGCATGTACCAACTCCAGTAATCCCTTCTACAGCTGCTCAAAAAGCTAGAGAAGATCCCAGCATGTTATCCAAAATAGGCTCCAGAATTGGT
>Ga0307511_10000836_pt1 | contig 32726 bp, 28 predicted proteins | sample 13_EM_MG_FD_200266 | JGI IMG/M metagenome (GOLD analysis project Ga0307511, IMG submission 200266) | Populus trichocarpa ectomycorrhiza microbial communities from riparian zone in the Pacific Northwest, United States - 13_EM | ecosystem: Host-associated > Plants > Roots > Unclassified | place... | reverse complement strand
CCCAACACCGGCCCACCTCCCCGGCACCCTCCCAACACCGCCCCACCTCCCCAGCACCCCCAACCCCACCCCCACCCCCACCCCCCAGGAGGCCCCCACATGTACATCGGAATCGACGTAGGCACCTCCACCGTAAAAGCCGCCGCCTTCGACAGCGCCGGCCGTCAACTCGCCGTAGCCTCCCGCCCGGTGGGGCTGTCGATGCACGGTGGCTACGTCGAGCAGGACATGGACGAGGTGTACGGCGCGGTAGTTGCCGTACTGAAGGACGTCACCTCGGCCACCGACGCCCCCGTCGAACTGGCCGGCCTGACCGGCCAAGGCGACGGAGTCTGGCTGGTCGACACAACAGGCCGCCCGGTACACGCCGCCGTGTCCTGGATGGACGGCCGGGCACACGAACTGCTCGACCAGTGGCTGGCGGACGGAACCTTCGAGACGGTGTTCCGGCGCACCGGCAGTGCCATGTTCCCGGGCTGCCCCGGCCCGCTGCTGGCCTGGTTCGAAGCGCACGACCCGAAGGCGCTGGACACCGCTGCACACGCCCTGTTCTGCAAGGACATGGTCTTCCAACGACTCACAGGGGCACCCCCCACCACCGATGTCTCAGACGCGTCGATGCCGTTCCTCGACCCCAGGACACGGTCGTACGACAACGGTGTCGTAGAACTCCTCGGCCTGACCCGGCACCGACGCCTGCTGGCCAGGGTCAGCGACCCGGTGGCGACGTCCGAGACCCGTGGCGAGGGACTGCCCGCAGGCACCCGCATCGCGAACGGCCCCTACGACCTGCCCGCCTGCGCGCTCGGCGCGGGGGTGACGGAACCGGGCGACGGACTCCTCATCGTCGGCACCTGCCTCGCCAGTCTCGTCGCGACCACCGACCTCGACCTCTCCGGCGAACCGGCCGGCCTGTACATCTCCCTCGACCGCCCCGGGCACTGGCTGCGCGCGATGCCGGCGATGGTCGGTACGGCGGCGTTGGACTGGGTGTTGTCGACTACGGGCGTCCGGCACGACGAGGTGGACGAACTGCTCGCGGCGACCCCGCCCGGCGCAAACGGAGTGCGGGTGCTCCCGTACTTCGCGCCGTCCGGCGAGCGCGCGCCCTTCGTCGAGCCTCGTCTCCGCGCCGAACTGACCGGTGTCTCCCTGGAGTCGACGCCGGCCGATCTGATCCGGGCGACCTGCGAGGGCATCGGTTACGCGGCCCGGCACTGTCTGGAGGCGGCGGGGCTGACGGGTTCGCTGGCCGTGTGCGGCGGGGGTACGCGCAGCCCGGCCTGGATGCGGCTCCTCGCCGACGTCCTGGGCCGGCCGCTGCGGGTGGTCGAGGGCGAGGTGGGGGCGCGGGGCGCGGTGCTCGCGGCGGCGGAGCGGTACGGGGTTCCGCTGGACGCGGCGGTCTGGACGCAGCCGACGGAGGTGGTCGAGCCGGATGCGGGGTGGGCGGCGTACTACACGAAGGGCTACGAGGACCACCTCGCGCGCCTGAAGACGGCGCGAGGGCGGGAACGGTAGCCCGCCGGCCGGCGGTACCGGGGCCATGCTGGACACGGCGGCCCGCCGTCGGCCGAGCCGGGCGCCGCGCGGGCGGCGTACTGCTCCGTCGGTTTCGAGGACCATCTCGGCCGCCTGGCGACGACGCGCCGACGGAGCCGGTGATTTCGGGGGCGGGCGCCTGCGATTCGCGGTGTACTACCGACCTGGCCCCGTGTGGCGAGGAGGAGTTCATGACGGTACTTCGACGGTGGTGCCCGAACTGTCTCGGGTGGCAGGACTTCCAGAAGCTGGCCGACGCCGAGAAGGCCGCCGTCCGTGAGGAGAAGGGGCCCCGGCACTACGTGGGGGATCTGTGGCGCTGCGCCGTCAAGGGCTGTGTGCGGTACCAGCCGGCGTACCACGCGCGAGGCGGCGGCGATCTCCCCGAGAAGTTCCGTGAGGAGAAGGCCGCCGCCCCGGAGTGAGCGCCGCTGTGCTTACAGGTTGCTGAAGTCCGGCCCCTTGGTCCGCGAGCGCTTGATCTCGTAGAACCCGGGGACGGAGGCCACCGCGACGGTCCCGTCCCACAGCCGTGCGGCCTCCTCGCCCTTGGGAGCGGGGGTGACGACCGGGCCGAAGAAGGCGATCTGCTCGCCGTCGGGGCCGGGGACGGCGATGACGGGGGTGCCGACGTCCTGGCCGACCTTGTCGATGCCCTCCTTGTGGGAGGCGCGCAGTTCGGCGTCGAACTCGAAGTCCTCCTGGTCGGCGTAGTCGATCAGGTCGGCGGGCAGGCCGACGTCGGCGAGCGCGCCCGCTATGGCCTCGACGGTCGGGCCCTCGCCGTTGTTGTGGATGCGGGTGCCGAGCGCGGTGTAGAAGGGGCCGAGGGCGTCCGCGCCGTGCTTCTGCCAGACGGCGGTGACCACGCGGATCGGCTTCCAGGCCTTGGTCGCGAGCAGCTCGCGGTACTCCTCGGGCAGCTCGTCGAGCTTGGGCTCGTTCAGTACCGCGAGGCTCATGATGTGCCAGCGGACCTCGATGTCGCGGACCTTCTCGACTTCGAGCACCCACCGGGAGGTCATCCAGGCCCAGGGGCACAGCGGGTCGAACCAGAAGTCCACGGGGGTCTTGGCGGTCTCAGACATGACGCTCCTCGGAATACAGCCGTTTCCCCACGGCAACACCGCCCCTCGCCACCTCATTCCCGGGTGCCCGCGGTCAGGGGCACATGGCAGGATCGGCCCTGACCCTGCAGCGAAGACCATCCGAGGGAGTGCCTCCGTGCCCGGTGAGAATCTGTCCCGCGACGAGGCCCGGGAGCGGGCCGCACTGCTGTCCGTCGACGGGTACGACGTGTCCCTCGACCTGCGCTCGGCGGTGGGCGAGTCCGCCGGAGACGAAGGCACCGCGGACGGGCCGCGGACGTTCCGGTCCGTGACCACGATCCGGTTCCGCTGCGCCGAGCCGGGCGCGGCGAGTTTCGCGGACCTGATCGCGCCGGGTGTGACCGCCGTGTCGCTCAACGGCAGGGATCTCGACCCGGGCGGGGTCTTCGACGGTTCCCGGATCCAGCTGGAGGACCTGGCCGCGGAGAACGAGCTGATCGTCGACGCGCAGTGCGCGTACTCCCGTACCGGCGAGGGCATGCACCGCTTCGTCGACCCCGAGGACGGCGAGATCTACCTCTACACCCAGTACGAGCCGGCCGACTCGCGCCGGGTCTTCGCCAACTTCGAGCAGCCGGACCTCAAGGCGCCGTTCCGCTTCGAGGTGCGGGCGCCGGAGGGGTGGACGGTGTGGAGCAACGGTGCCGGTGAACTGGCCGACGGCGTATGGAAGTTCGCGGAGACGAAGCCGATCTCGACGTACATCACGGCGTTCCTCGCGGGCCCTTACCACTACGTCACGGACTCCTACTCCCGTACCTTCGCCGACGGTACGACGCTGGAGATCCCGCTCGGCGCGATGTGCCGCAAGGGTCTGGCGCCGTACTTCGACTCCGACGACGTGTTCCTGGTGACGAAGCAGGGGCTGGACTTCTTCCACGACCACTTCGACTACCCGTACCCGTTCGGGAAGTACGACCAGGCGTTCGTGCCCGAGTACAACCTCGGCGCGATGGAGAACCCCGGACTGGTCACGTTCCGCGAGGAGTTCATCTTCCGGGGGAAAGTGACGCAGGCGTCGTACGAGAGCCGGGCCAATGTCGTCCTCCACGAGATGGCGCACATGTGGTTCGGCGACCTGGTCACCATGGAGTGGTGGGACGACCTGTGGCTGAAGGAGTCCTTCGCGGACTTCATGGGGGTGTTCGCGAGCGTCGGCGCGACCCGCTTCACCGACGCCTGGATCAGTTTCGCCAACCGCCGCAAGGCGTGGGCGTATCGCGCGGACCAGCTGCCCTCCACACACCCGATCACCGCCGACATCCGCGACCTCCAGGACGCGAAGCTCAACTTCGACGGCATCACGTACGCCAAGGGGGCTTCCGTACTGAAGCAGTTGGTGGCGTACGTCGGCCAGGACGCGTTCCTGGAGGGCGCGCGCCGCTACTTCAAGCGGAACGCGTACGGCAACACGCGCCTCGGTGATCTGTTGTCGGTGCTTGAGGAGACCAGCGGCCGGGACATGGCGTCCTGGTCGCGGTCGTGGCTGCAGACGGCCGGGGTCAACTCCCTCACTCCGCAAGTGGTGTTGGACGTGGAGGGTGGCCGGATCGCAGAGCTGACGGTGCTTCAGGAGGCGGCGGAGTCACACCCCGAACTCCGCCCGCACCGGGTCGTGGTGGGCCTCTACCGGACGGAGAACAAGCGCCTCGTCCAGTACGAGCGGGCCGAGGTGGACGTCGACGGTCCGCGGACGGTCGTAGTGGAGCTGGCCGGTGCGGACGCGCCGGAGCTGGTGCTCGTCAACGACGAGGACCTCACGTACGCCAAGACCCGTTTCGACGCGGTGTCGTTGGCGACCCTGCGAGACCGGCTCGGCGCGCTGACCGACCCGATGGCGCGGGCCCTGTGCTGGTCGGCGCTGTGGAACATGACGCGGGACGCGTTGCTCCTCGCGCCCGACTTCATCGACCTGGTGATGCAGTTCGGGCGCCGGGAGACCGACATCGGGGTGCTGCAGATGCTGCACGCGTGGGCGAACTCGGCGCTGGTCAACTACTCGCCGCCGTGGTGGCGGGAGACCGGCGCGAAGCTGCTGGCGCACATCGCGGAGCGGGATCTGCGGGACGCCGAGGCCGGCAGTGAGCAGCAGTTGGCCTGGGCGCGTTTCTACGCGTCGGTGGCGTCGGCGCCGGAGGAACTGGCGCTGTTGCGGGGCCTGTTGGACGGTACGGAGAAGATCGACGGTCTGGTGGTGGACCAGGAGCTGCGCTGGGCGTTCCTGGAGCCGCTGACCGCGCACGGTCTTGCCGACGGGTCCGTGGTGGCCGCCGAGCTGGCCCGGGACGACACCGCGTCCGGCAAGCGGCACCAGGTGCGCTGTCTCGCCGCCCGCCCCTCGGCGGCCGTCAAGGCGCAGGCGTGGGCGCAGGTCGTGGAGTCGGACGCGCTGTCCAACGCGTTCGTCGAGGCGACGATCGCGGGCTTCGCGCAACCGTCGCAGCGGGAGTTGCTGGCGCCGTACACGGAGAAGTACTTCGGGGCGATCGAGCGGGTGTGGGAGGAGCGGTCGATCCAGATCGCGATGGATGTGGTGAAGGGTCTGTTCCCGGCGTTCCCGACCGCCGAGGACGGCCCGGCGACGCTGGCCGCGACGGACGCGTGGCTGGCCTCCCACGAGGGTGCGGCCCCTGCCCTGAGGCGGCTGGTGCTGGAGGCGCGGGACGATCTGGCGCGGGCGCTGCGGGCGCAGGAGGCGGACAACCAGGGCCACGGCGATCAGGGCTGACCCTTGGCCTGCGATTCGCCGCTCCGTGACCGTTACTGAATACAGGTAATAGCAGCCGTAACCCCTGGTCCGCCCCATCCGGACCAGGGGTTTTCGGTGCCTACTCGGCATCCGAACACCCGTCCTTTAGTGCCGCCTTGTCCGGATTTGTCGACGAGCGTGTAACAGCGGTTAGGGAGCCGATCCGGTGCGGGAAACCCCGGTTCATGAACCACAACACCCCGCTCTCCCCCCGCCCCCTCAGCCACCTCTCCGAGGTGCACCGCCGCGTTCTGACGACGGCTCAGCTCCGCGCCCACGGCGTCCCGGCCGCCGAGGTGAACGAGCAGTGCCGTCCCGACGGCGCCTGGCAGCAGCTCCTCCCCGGCGTCGTCCTGCTGCACTCCGGTCCGCCCACCGGTGAGGAGCGGCTGCACGCGGTGCTGACGTACGCGGCGCGGGAGCGGACGGCCGGTGTCCCGGTCCAGCCCGGCGCGGAGGAGCCGCACCGGCCGACGTACGCGGAGACCATGGTCACCGGCCTGGCCGCGCTGGCCCTGTACGGCTTCACCTCGGCCGGGTCGCTCACGTCCCTCGACCGGATCGACGTCCTGGTCCCCCGGATGCGCCGGCTGCGCTCCACGGGCTGCGCCCGCATCCTCCGCACCCCGGCACTCCCCGCCGCGCGGCAGGTGAAGGGCGTACCGGTCGCCCCGGTGCCTCGTGCCGTCGCGGACGCGGTGGCCGGGCTGTCGGACGCGAACGCGGTCCGCCGGCTGCTCACGGAGGCGGTACGCGGTGCCCACTGCGAACCGGCCGCGGTGGTACGGGAGTTGAACGACGCGAAGCTGCTGAGCCGCCCGCACGTGGTGGACGCGGTGGACTCGCTGCTGGCCGAGGGCCGCGCGATCGCCGAGGACCGCCTCTACCGGATGGTGAGCGAGTACGGCCTTCCCGACCCGGTGTGGAACGTCGACCTGCGGCTGCCCGGCGGCCCGCACCTGGGCGGCCTTGACGCGTACTGGCCCGAGCAGGCGGTCGCCGTGGAACTGGACACCCGCGCCCCGCGCCAGGACGAGGACGCGCTGTGGTCGGAGTACGCCCGCAAGCGCGAGCACCTGGAACGGCTCGGCATCACGGTCGTCCACATCACCCCCAGGAAGCTCCGTGACGGTCTTGAGCAGCAGGCGGCGGTGGTCCGTACGGCGCTGATGGCGGCGGCTGACCGCGATCCCGCCGCGTATGTCGTGGTGCTGCCCCGGTAGTGACGGACCGGGACGGCATCAGGAGGGGAGAGGAGGGGCCACCGGGGGGTCGGTGGTCCCTCCTCATTTATGTCTGCGCTTATGGCTACAGGGGTTCGGGGAGGGGTGGCGGGGTCGCGCTGGTCGTGGTGTGACTGGTGTGGAGGCCGTCGAGGAGGGCGGCGTAGGAGGCGATCATTCGCGTACGGCTGAAGCGTTCGCGGCTGCGGGCGTGGGCCTTGGCGAACTCCGCGCGGCCCACGACCGCCTCGGTCCAGGCCGACGCGACGGCCTCCGGGTCGGGGGGCGTGATGATGCCGTGCCCGGCGACGATGGAGGCGCTGTCGCCGATGTCGGTGGCGACGGGTACGGCCCCGCACATCATGCCCTCGATGAGGCAGAGGGGCGCGGCCTCGCCGAAGGACGACGTCAGCGCGACGACGTCCGACCCGGCGTAGACGGTCTCCATGTCCCGCCGCACACCGAGCAGATGGAGCCGCGCGGTGAGTTCTTCTCTCTCCACCTCGAAGGCGGCGTCGATGTCGGCGTCGAGGGCGGGCTGGTTGTCGGCGGTCATGCCCGTGCCGCACATGACGACGTGGCCTGCGGGTTCGCGTCGTAGCCACTCGCGCGCGGCGCCGAGGAAGAGCGGGATGTTCTTCATGGTTGCGTAGCGGGCGGCGAACACCACGACGGGAGCGGTGTCCGGAATCCCCAGGGAGGCGCGGAAGGCGAGCCGCCGGGCCGGGTCGGGCCGGAAGCGCAGCAGATCGACCCCATTGGGGATGACGTGGAGGACCTCGGGCGGGATGCCGGCGGCCTGGTAGGCGTCGCGGGTGGACTCCGCGCAGCAGACGCAGGCGACGACCTTGCCGTCGGCGATGGCGGCCTTCAGTTCGTCGAGGGCGGCGCCCTGGTGTTCGGGGTCCGAACGGTGCAGGCACACGACGACCGGCCGACGCGGCAGGCCTCCCTGGTTCAGCAGGGAGAGCGGCTGCTCCTTGAGCGACAGGACGACGTCGGCGCCGGCCAGGGCACGGGCCGCGTCGGCGAGCTCCGGGCCGGTGAAGCCGGTACTGACCTGCCCCTCACCGCCACCGAAACTACGGCCGAGGGTGGACACCCCGACCCCGGCCCCGGTCAGCTGTTGATAGCAGGCGTCGTTCTCCATGGCCTGCCGGGTTGCTTCTCGGTGTACTTCTCCATGGATGCTCAGCACCGAATGATGCTGGCCGCCCTCCACCAGACCCATGATGACGTCGCTGTGGACGATTCGGGCTCCTCCGGAGAAGAAACCCTCGTAGACCGACAGCACGTGCAGTTCGTGTCTAGCGCGCACACGACCACCCGCCTTGCGTATGAATCGAGCCATCCCCGTGAACAGCGGGTTAGCCGTTATGAGGCGGCACGGACATTTCGCATGAATGAACTGGGCGTCTCGTGTCTGAGTCCGGTTGGTTATCCCGGGGTCAATTGGTGGTGCGCTTGAAGAAGGCGGGGCCTCCCGGCGACGACCGGAGGCCCTGTCAGGCCGCCGTGCGTTCCCCGAGCGCCCGCCTGCGCAGTGCCGGTCGCTGGACGGACGGCGGGGCGTACGCCATGTCGAGGGTGCCGACGTCCGTGCCGGGCGGGACCAACTCGTCGATCCGGTCGAGGAGTTCGTCGGGCAGGACGGTCTCCGCTCCTGCCAGCAGGTCGTCCAGGTGGGCCATTGTGCGGGGGCCGATGATCGCCGAGGTGACGCCGGGGTGGGCGATCGCGAAGGCCATGGCCAGGTGGGTCAGCGGCAGGCCCGCCTTCTCGGCGAGGGCGATGAGTTGTTCGACCGTGTCCAAGCGGTCCTTGTCCGCCAGATGCTTGAAGCCGAAGGCGGCGCGGTGGGTGTCCGCCTGCGCGTCCTTGCGGTAGCGGCCGGTGAGCAGGCCGCCCGCCAGCGGGCTGTAGACCAGCGTGCCCATGCCGTAGCGCTCACAGACGGGCAGCACTTCGCGCTCGATGCCCCGGTTGAGGATCGAGTACGTCGGCTGTTCCGTGCGGAAGCGGGTCAGGCCGCGCCGCTCCGCCACCCACTGCGCCTCGACGATGTCCGACGCGGGGAAGGAGGACGTGCCGACCGCCCGCACCTTGCCCGCGCGCACCAGGTCGGTGAGGGCGGAGAGGGTTTCCTCCACGTCCGTGTCCGGGTCGGGGCGGTGGATCTGGAACAGGTCGACGTGGTCGGTGCCGAGGCGGCGCAGGGAGTTCTCCAGCGCTCGCACCAGCCAACGCCTCGAATTTCCACGCTCGTTGGGGTCGTCGCCCATCGGGAGGTGTGCCTTCGTGGCCAGTACGACGTTGTCGCGGCGGCCCTTCAGCGCCTTGCCGACGATCTCCTCGGACTCGCCGCGCGAGTAGGCGTCCGCCGTGTCGACGAAGTTGATGCCCGCGTCCAGCGCCCTGTGGATGATCCGGACGGAGTCGTCGTGGTCGGGGTTGCCGATCGCGCCGAACATCATCGCGCCCAGGCAGTAGGGGCTGACCTTGATGCCGGTGCGGCCCAGTGTGCGGTAGTGCATGGCTCTCCTCGGGAGGACAGGTAAACGGAACGACGTTCCGGAACACCATACGGAACGCCGTTCCGCTTATGCAAGCCAAGCCCTACTCACCGCAGAACTCCCCCACCACCACCGCCCCCGCGTCCCCCGACCAGTCCCCGTTGAAGTTGAACGCCAGCGAATGGCGGCCGTCCGCCGTCGCCACCACCACCGACGACGAGCCGTGGATACCGCCGTCGTGGCCCCAGAGATGGACACCGCAGGGCAGCTTGATGTCGGAGATGCCGAGCCCGTAGCGCGTGGTCGGGCTGTCGCCCGCCGGCACCGTCGTCCGCATCTCCTTGAGCTGCTTCGCCGGGAGGAGCTTCCCGCCCAGCAGCGCGCCGTAGAAACGGTCCAGGTCGGCGGAGCTGGAGATCATCTCGCCCGCCGAGGAGGCGATGGACGGGTTCAGCTTCGTGACGTCGTACGTCGGGCCCGTCGTCTCCTCCGCCAGCTTGCTGTAGGCGTGGCTGCTCGGGCTCGGCACCGTCACCTTCGTGCCGGGGAGTGAAGTCGCCCTCAGGTGCAGGGGGTTGATGATGCGGTCGCGGATCTCCGTCGCGTACGAGTGGCCGGTGACCTTCTGGACGACCATGCCGGCGAGCACGTAGTTCGTGTTGGAGTAGTGCCACGAGGTGCCCGGCGCGAAGTCCGGCTTGTGGGACATGGCTATCGCCACCAGGTCGGCCGGGGTCTTCGTGTCGTAACGGTGCTGGAAGAAGCCGTCCTTGAGGAAATAGGTGCGGCCGAAGTCGTCGTCCTCCGTGTAGTTGTAGATGCCGCTGGTGTGGTTCAGGAGCTGGCGGACGGTGATGCGCGCGCCGTCGTTGCCGTTGCCCTGGACCACGCCCGGCAGCCACTTCTCCACCGTGTCGTCGAGCGACAGACGTCCCTCCGCCTCCAGTTGGAGCAGCACCGTCGACACGAAGGCCTTGGTGATGCTGCCGATCCGGTAGCGGTCGTCGGCCGAACGCGGCTTGCCGGTGCGGAGGTTGCCCACACCGGCTGTCGCCGACCAGGTGGCGCCGCCGTCCTTCACCGTCGCCGTGACGCCGGGTACGCCGTCCTGCACGGCCGCCCGGAGTGCCTCCCGTGTCGCCGTGTGGTCCTTGCCCGCGGGCTCCGCCGCCATCGCGGGACCCGCCAGCGCCGCCGACAACGCCACCGCCGTCGCACCCATCACTACCGCACGAACTGCCATGTCTTCCCCCTCCGTTGAGCCCGGCTCAGCTCGGTCGAGGGGATGGACACAGCCGTAAGGTGCGAAGGTTGCCCGGGGGCACGCCAGTTGAGTGAGTTTCAGCCCTTCTTGAGGATCAGCTCGGTGTTGCGGTCCTTCGCGTCGCCGCCCAGGACCGTGCTGGAGCCCGGCGCGTTGTAGGACAGTTCGCGGTAGAGGGCCGCGAGGCCGGTCTGGGTGAGGTCGGAGAAGTCGGTGCGGTGCGGGGCCGCGGACTCGATCAGCGTGGTGAAGAGGGAGAGCGTGCCGTCCTTGTTGTCCACCAGCTCGATGACACGGGCGAGTTGGGGATAGTCGACGTGCGAGGCGGTGGAGATCTCCCAGAAGCTGCGGCCGTCGGGCGCCGCGTGCGGGGTGATGACGTTGCGGTGGATGTGGCCGTTGACCCAGGCCAGCACGTTCGGGTGGCTGCCGAGCAGGGCGACGACCGCGTTGCCCTCGTAGCGGCGCTCGGTGGGGTGCGCGGGGTCGGGGCGGGTGTTGTCCATCGTCTTGCTGGTGTGGTGGCTGAAGATCACCGCGTACGAGTCCTTGTTGTCGCGCAGCGTCTTGTCCAGCCACCTCAACTGCGTTGCCCCGATGGACCCTTCGTAGTGGCCGCCCGCGTCCGTGGTGTCGAGGCTGATGCCGATCACGTCGTCGGCGATTCGGAACGCGTAGTACTGCGTGCCCGCGTCGACGTTCGCGGAGGAGTAGCCGTGGCCGACCGGGCCGAGGCCCTGGTAGGCCGGGTCGAGGTGGGCCTTGAGGTACTCGGCGGAGGTGTAGGGGGCGCGCTTCTCGTCCGGCGTGATCGAGCGCGCGGAGCGGGCGTGCGCCTTGAGGAAGTCGCGGTAGCCGGTGCCCTTGGGGTCCTTGGCGTCCCGGATCGAGTTCTGCAGCTTCTTCGCCTCGGCCGCCGTCGCGGTCATCAACTTCTTGCCGCCGATGGCGAGTTCGGTGAGGTACGGGTCCGCGTGGGAGCCGAAGCAGCCGAGCGGGAGCGCGTCGTGGTTGCCGACCGTCGAGTACCAGGGCAGGTTGAGGCCGGGGCTGCGGACCTCGCGGATCGCGGCGGCCAGGAAGCCCGCCAGGTGCGGGAACCCGAGCTGCTTGTCGCCGTCGCGCACGGTGGAGTCGGGCTGCCAGTACAGCTTGAGGCCGCTGTTCTGGACGCCCTCGTAGTGGCGCGGGTCACCGGTGTTGGGGGTGAACCGGCCGCCGCTCATGATCTTCATGAACCATTCCAGCTCGGACTTGGCGTTGTTGTCCGTGTTGTCGCCGGTGGTCATCACGAAGTGCAGCGGGGAGCCGGTCACCGGGGCGCCGCGCAGTGCGTTGACCCGCTCGACCAGCGAGATCCCGCCCTGCACGGTCAGCGCCTCGTGCGGGCGCCAGGCGTGCTTGTCGGTGGAGCGCAGGTACTCCAGGCGCAGCGGGTGCTGGCTGTCCATCAGGTGCAGGTCGGTGAACTGCACGAACGACGCGAGTGCCGTACGGCGGCCCGCGCGGCCGGACTTGGCGGCGGCGAGGTCGGCGCGCACGACGCGCTTCCAGCCGGCGCCGTCGCCGAGGCGGCGGTAGCCGGAGTGGGTGCGCGGGGCGGCGACCGTGGCAAGGGTGGTGCCCTTGGTGTACGGAGCGAGGGGTGCGGCCGGTGCCACGCGGGAGTGCGCCACGGGCGCCTCGGCGGCGGCATTGGAGGCGTTGGTGGCGTCGGTCGTGGCGGCCTGGCTGTCGGTGGGCCGTAGGGCGTAACCCACGCCCGCGGAGACGGACACGGCCGCGGTGGCGGCGAGGACGGTACGGCGGTTGACCCCCAGCGCGGAGCTGGCGACAGAGCGTGTGCGCGACATGGCGCGATCTCCCCGAGTACGAACTGCGTCGGCAGTGGTCGCGGGTGTTCGCGTCGACCGGTTTCCGATCGCGGTCGCGAACTGCCCGCTCGTACTGGATGCTTGGCATCGGGGATGACCTGCGCGTAAACGAGGCGGCAACGCGTAGCGCCGATCACCGTACGTGGATCTTGGCGCCCCCTGTGCGTTCGTGAACGCTCGTCGAGCCGCCGGGAGGCGGCTACTCAGCGTTCATCTGCCGGGGTACTGAAGCTATTCCGGGACGCGTTCGACCCGTCCTACGGCCGGCCGCTCGCGCCACAGCCGCAGCGCGACGTCGATCAACGGGACCCGGCGCAGGCCCGACACGTCGTCCAGCGGATGCCAGGCGGCCATGTCGGTGGAGCCGCCGATCTCGTTGCGGAGCTCGCCGCCGACGATCCGGCCCTCGTACACGAGCCGGAGGCCGTGTTGGTCCACTTTGCGTCGGTAGCTCCATGGAATGACGTGGTGGATGGAGTCCATGCCGAGGAATCCCGTGACCTCGATGTGGTAGCCGGTCTCCTCCTCCAGCTCCCTGACGACGGTGTCGTTCGGATGCTCGCCGTGGTCCATGCCACCGCCGGGCAGCACCCACTCGTACCCTCCGCCCTCGGCCGGTGACCGGGCGAGCAGGAGTTGTCCGTCCCGGACGCAGACGGCGTAGGCGGCGACTCTCAGCTTCTTGCGCACCCGGAGACGTTAACGCCCCGGGTGCGGATTGGCAGGTGAGTATTCGGGCGCGGACCAGCGCAGAGGGATCGCCGCAGCGCACTCGACAGCCTCGGTGAGGGTGAAACGCACCCTGCGCTCTCCCTCCTCGTCGAACTCCGTCCGTGCCTCACCGGTGAGTTGGAGCGCGGTACCCGTCGTCCAGTCGAGGAAGAGGAGGCCCGCGCGCGGGTCGGCGAGGAGGTTGCCCAGGCTCAGGAACATGGCGTTGCCCGGGTAGTCCGGCCAGGTCAGCTCGCGGGACGAAACAGCTTGTACGAAGCCGGAGTTGCCGCCCCGGTGGCTGGCGTCGGCGCCGTGTTCGTGGACGGTGGCGAGGAAGAAGGTGTCGGCCGCCGCGATGAACTCGGCCTGCGCGGAGGTGAGTTCACGGCCGCGCCGGGCGGCTGCGGGCACGCGGTCCGCGACCGTCTCGTACGACTCTCTCCGCTGGATGTACTTGGGGCAGTTGGAGAACACCCGCTCCGCCTCGATGGCGAACCCCCGTGCGGTGGACCGGAGTCGGCCGTCGACTCGCATACGGCGGCGGGTGCGGGGGTCGAGGGCGATCGTGCCGACCGGCAGGTCCCGTGCGTCGGTGAGAGCCGGGGTGAGGGGGTCGGGCGGGCGTGTGCCGCCGGTGACCGAGATCTGGTGGGGGCCCGTCGCCCGTACGAAACCGGGTGGGCCGGTGAGCGGGGACGCCCAGACCCGGTCCGTCGTCGGGTCGGCGGCGCCCAGGATCAGGAGGGGCTGGAGTTCCAGGAAGGCGGCGGCCACGGGTTTGATGCCCTGGCCGATGATCTGGCCGACGTGATCGGCGAGGTCACGCACCCCTGCCCGGTCCTGCACTGCACGGGATCCCGCGTGATAGGTCTGCATGGCGGCCATGGCTAGAAGAAGCCGCAGGTCGGGGCTTCCGCGTGCGGGGCCGGGGCGTGCTCGGCGCCGCTCGGCACGGAGATCTCCAGGCGGGTGCCGTCCGGGTCGTGGAAGAAGATGCCGCCGGAGGCCGCGCCCTCGCGATGGGCGACCACGCCCTCGTACGCGAACTCGGCGCCGTAGGCCTTGAGTGCCGTCTCGTAGCGCTCGACCTGCTCGATCGAGTCGGCCGCGAAGGCGAGGTGGTGGAGGCCGGCGTGGTCGCCGCCGTACGGGCCCCGCGCCTGCTGCCAGAGGGTGAGGACGGGGTGGTCGCCGCCGTCGCCGAGGAATGCGTACCGGCGGTCGTCGTCCTCCTTGCCCTCGGCGAGTACCGCGAAGCCGAGGACGTCCCGGTAGAAGGCGAGCGAGCGGTCGAGGTCGGTGACGTTCAGGCCGATGTGGCCGGCGTGCAGGGTCATGAAAAAGCCCTCCTCAGATCTAACCGTCGTCAATGACGTTAGTGGTTAGAATCGAGAGGGTCAACCGGTCACGTACTCTTGACCGGTTAGATCAGAAGGGACACCTCCGTGACCACGACCCCCGACCCCCGCCCGCTCGTCGGTGAACCGCTCGCGCTCGATCTGCTCAACACGCGGTGGATGAAGGACGGAGTCGTGCAGGATCTGCTCTCCGGCTCCCGCGGGCTCGCGGTATGGCTCGGCTCGGCCGGGCTCGGCGAGCGGTTCGAGGCGAACCCGATCACCCTGGCGCACACCAAAATCGCGCGCGACGCGCTCCACGCGGTGGTGGACGGTTCCCTCGCACAAGGCGCGGAGAACCTCGACCTCGTCCTCGACCAGGGGCGCATCCGGGCCACGCTCACCGCCGACGGCCCCGGCGAGATCCCCGAGTTCGACGACCCCCGGTGGGGACCGGGCTGGCTCGCCGCCCGCAACTACCTGGAGTTGCTCGCCGCCGCCCCCGACCGCATCCGCCGCTGCGCCCACGAGGCGTGCATCCTGCACTTCTACGACACGTCGAGGAACGGCACCCGCCGCTGGTGCTCGATGGCGGCCTGCGGCAACCGCGCGAAGGCGTCCCGCCACTACACGCGCGCCAAGGAGTCCTGAACCCCCAACCGGATATGGGGTTTTCCCCATACATCCATATCGATTCGGTCAACACTTCCCAAACAACTGTCCCTTGGGTAAAGCTGTGCGCTCGTCCGGCACTGGATTCTTCACCTACAAGGGATGCCGATGACCCTCACCCCCAAGAGACGCGTGGCCCGAATATCCGTGGCCGCCGGTCTCGTCGCCGCGCTCTCCGCGGCCGGGCCGATACCCATGGCCTTCTCCGCCGAGGCGCCGTCCAGCACCGCGCCCGCCGACGGGACCGTCAAGTCCGCCGCCGCCAAGCTCGGTTCGGACGACGCCGATCTGCTCGCCACGGCCAAGGCCGACGGCGACAAGAACGTCACGATGATGATCGCGACCGCTCCGGGCCAGACCGAGCAGGTCGCCGGTCAGCTGGACGCGGTCAAGGGCGGTTCGGTGGGCCGTACTTACGACAAGCTCGGCTACGTCCGCGCCACCGTCCCGACGGGCAAGGCGGATTCGGCGATCGCCGCCGCCGCGAAGCTGTCCTCCGTGCACGCGATCGACCTGCGCCAGGAGATCGCGCTCGACGACCCGACCCCGAGCGCGGACACCGCGAAGGGCGCCGCCAAGGCGACGAAGACCGTCACCTACTCGGGGCCGAGCAGGACCACCCCCGCCGAGAACCCGTACAACCCGTCCTTCGAGACGGGCGCCGTCGACTTCGTGAAGAAGAACCCGAAGGCGGACGGCCGGGGCATCACCATCGGCATCCTCGACTCCGGCGTCGACCTCGGCCACCCGGCGCTGCAGAAGACGACCACGGGCGAGCGCAAGATCGTCGACTGGGTCACCTCGACCGACCCCATCAACGACGGTGACCAGACCTGGCGCCCGATGATCACGCCCGTGGCCGGCCCGACCTTCACCTACGGCGGCTCGACCTGGACGGCGCCGGCGGGGTCGTACGAGATCAGCACGTTCAGGGAGTCGTACACCACAGGCGGTGACGCGAAGGGCGACGCGAACCGGGACGGTGACACCACCGACTCGTGGGGCGTGCTCTACGACCCGGCGGCCGGCACGGTGACGGTCGACCTGAACAACAACCACGACTTCGGCGACGACACGCCGATGAAGCCGTACAAGGACGGGTACCAGATCGGCTACTTCGGTACCGACAACCCGGCGACGGACGTCGTCGAGCGGCAGCCGTTCGTGGTGCAGATCCGCAAGGACGTACCCATGGACCCGTACGGCGGGTCGTGGGTCGGCAAGACCGCCGACTTCGTCAACATCGGCGTCATCGAGTCCGAGCACGGCACCCACGTCGCCGGTATCACCGCGGCGAACGGCCTGTTCGGCGGGAAGATGAACGGCGCTGCCCCGGGCGCGAAGATCGTCTCCTCGCGCGCCTGCACCTGGTCCGGCGGCTGCACCAACGTGGCGCTCACCGAGGGCATGATCGACCTCGTCGCCAACCGCGGTGTCGACATCGTCAACATGTCGATCGGCGGTCTGCCCGCGCTGAACGACGGCAACAACGCGCGCGCCGAGCTGTACACGCGGCTCATCGACACCTACGGCGTGCAGCTCGTGATCTCGGCCGGCAACTCCGGTCCGGGCGCCAACACGATCGGCGACCCCGGCCTGGCCGACAAGGTGATCTCGGTCGGCGCGGCCATCTCCAAGGAGACCTGGGCCTCCAACTACGGCTCGCAGGTGGAGCGGAAGTACCAGCTGCTGCCGTTCTCCTCGCGCGGTCCGCGTGAGGACGGCGGCTTCACGCCGACGCTCGTCGCGCCCGGCGCCTCGATCAACTCCACCCAGACCTGGCTGCCGGGCTCCCCGGTCGCCGAGGCGGGCTACACCCTGCCGGCCGGCTACTCGATGCTCCAGGGCACCTCGATGGCCTCTCCCCAGGCCGCGGGCGCCTCGGCGCTGCTGCTGAGCGCCGCCAAGCAGAAGCACATCGCGCTCACCCCGGCCACCCTGCGCACGGCGCTGACCTCAACCGCCCATCACATCAAGGGTGTTCAGGCGTACGAGGAAGGCGCGGGCCTCATCGACATCGTGGACGCGTGGCAGTCCATCAGGGACGGCGCCACGTCTCACGAATACACGGTCAAGGCCCCCGTCGACACCGCGATCGACTTCGCGCTGAAGACGCCCGGCTTCGGCACCGGTCTCTACGACCGCGAGGGCGGACTCAAGGCCGGCGCGAAGAAGACGTACGACGTCGTCATCACGCGAACCACCGGCGCGGACAAGGCCGTTCGGCACGAGCTGAGCATCGCGAACAACGCCGGCGGCACCTTCCGGATCGTCGGCCCGGACGAGGTCAAGCTTCCGCTGAACCAGCCGGTGACCGTCAAGGTGCAGGCGGCGCCGAAGAGTTCGGGCATCAAGAGCGCGATCCTGGAGGTCGACGACCCGAAGACCGAGGGCCTCGACAAGCAGATCCTCACCACGGTCGTGGTCTCGACGCCCGTCGACTACACCTACTCCAAGTCGAGTTCGGTGCAGCGCAACAGCACGCAGTCGTACTTCGTGACCGTCCCCGAGGGCGCCAAGGCCTTCGAGGTCGCGATCAGCGGGCTGAAGGACAAGAGCCAGACGCGGTTCATCTCGATCCACCCGTACGGCGTTCCGGTCGAGGACACCGGCACCCCGTACTGCTACAACAACTACCTCGACGGCAACGGCTGCAAGCCCGACGTGCGCTCGTACGCCGACCCGCAGGCCGGTGTCTGGGAGATCGAGGTCGAGGCGCGCCGTACCTCGCCGCTGCTCGACAACCCGTACAAGCTGGACGCCACCGTCCTCGGCGCGGTCTTCGACCCGGAGACCGTGACCGTGCCCGAGGCCAAGGTCGGCGTGCCGGCCACCGCCTCGTGGAAGGTGACCAACAAGTACGCGGCGCTGGACGGCACGTTGAAGGGCGGCCCGCTCGGTTCCTCACTGACCGCGCGGCCCACCATCACCGAGGGCGTCACCCAGACCACCACGGTCGACGTCCCCGCCGGCGCCACCTCGCTGGACGTGTCCATCGGCAACGTCTCGGACACGGCGGCGGACCTGGACCTGACGGTGAAGAACGCCGCCGGTACGGTCGTCGGCCAGTCCGCCGACGGCGACTCGGAGGAGGCGGTCTCGGTCGCCAACCCGGCCGCCGGGACCTACACCGTCGAGGTCGCGGGCTACTCGGTGCCGTCCGGGTCGACCGCGTACGACTACCTGGACGTGTTCTACTCGGCCGCGCTCGGCACGGTCACCGTCGACGACTCGACGCCGGTCAAGCTCGCGACGGGCGCCTCGGCGACCGTCTCCGGCAGCGTCACCGCCCTGGCGGCGGCTCCGGCGGGCCGTGAGTTCTTCGGCCGGGTCCAGCTGGTCAACGCCCACGGCACGGTCGCGGGCCTGGGCAGCGTGAAGATCGAGAAGGTCACGTCGTAGCACGGCGTACGACAGACGGGGCGGGCGTCCGTGCGGGCGCCCGCCCTTCTCGCTGTCAGCCGGTCGGGCAGGTGCCCGTGCCCGTGCCGGCGCCGGTGAGTGCCCCGACGATCGCGGCCCGGTCCGCGGCGACGGCGTCGTCGCCCACGGTCCACAGGTCCGCCGTGTCCGAGCCCTTCGGGACACCGACCAGCACATGCTGCCCCTGGCGTGGCGCCGGACTCGTCCCGGCGGCCAGCACGACCGTGACGTGGGCCGGGCCGTGCGCGGGCCGGTAGGAGCGGGTGACGGCGAGTGTGATCCGTTTGCGGGGGTCGGCGCCCGGCTGCACCTCGGTCACGGTCCCCTCGACGAGAAGGCGGGAGCAGGCCACGTACAGGGCGGGGTCGGACAGCGCGCCCGGGGCCTTGGAGCCCCCGCCGGCGCCGCCCGCCACCTTGGACCCGGAGTCCGCGCTGCGGCTCGACGCGGAGTCCGCGGCGCCCCCGTTGTGCGCGACCAGCCAGGAGAGCCCGGTGATCATCCCCGCCACCACGGCGAACGCGAGCGTGCCGTAGGCGAGGGCGCGCAGGGCCGGATGGCGCCGTCGGGCGGGACGCAGGGTGCGCACGGGCCCGGGTTCCGGTCGCGGCGGCGGTGCGGCCAGCGCCTCCCCGATGATCCCCAACTGCTCGCGCAACAGCGCCACATCGGCCGCGGCGGCCCGGTGCTCGGCCATGAAGGCGGCGTCCGCGCGGGCCGACTCCGGCACCGGCTCGCCCGTGATCGCGGCCATCAGCGCGTCCACGCCGTCGTACTCCTCGTTCTGCGTGGCCACGTCACACCACCTCGTCCTCGTGCAGGCGGTCGCGCAGCGCGCGGACCGCCGTGTGCAGCCTGCTCTTGACCGTGCCCTCCGGGATGCCCAGCTCGTGCGCTATGGAACGCACCGGCAGATCGGCGAAGAAGCGGAGGACGAGGACCTGGCGCTGCTGGTCGGGCAGTTCGTCCAGGCCCTGGGCCACCGCGAGGGACAGGACACTCGTGTCCTCGCCGGAGGGATGCGCGAGTTGGCGCAGGGAGGCCAGCCGCTCCCCCACCCGCTCCTGGCGGCGCCTGGCCCGGTGCCAGTCCATGGCGAAGTTCGAGGCGACGACCGCCGCCCACGCCGAGACGTCACGCGGTGCCTCGTCGCCCTTCGCCGCCCGCTCCAGCAACCGCAGCCGTACCTGCTGGACCCCGTCCGGCAGATCCGCCTGCGGCACCCCGCCGAGCGCGAGCACCGCCCGCACCCGCCGCTCCTGGGCCGCGTCCAGTGGATCATCGCCCTCCCGGACCCGACGGGCCATTCTGCGCAGCACAAGCCACCCCCTTCCCGCGTTTCCTCTACGACGCCGCAGCGCACGGAAACGTTCGGAGACGTAGGTCACACCGGCAGGGGCCGTGTCCCACTCCTCGGGCATGCGGGGCAAAGAATTGGACAGGTGGACCCGGGGCGGCCGCATGATGGAAACGCCGCAGATGTACAGGAACAGGTGAAGGAGTCGCTGTGAGGGTCGGAATCGTCGGAGCCACCGGTCAGGTCGGCACGGTCATGCGCAGGATCCTCGTCGAGCGGAACTTCCCGACGACCGAGCTGCGTCTGTTCGCCTCGGCCCGTTCGGCGGGGACGGTCCTCGACGGTGTGACGGTGGAGGACGCGGCCACCGCCGACTACTCCGGCCTGGACATCGTGCTGTTCTCGGCGGGCGGCGCGACCTCGAAGGCGCTGGCCGAGAAGGTCGCCTCGCAGGGCGCCGTCGTCATCGACAACTCCTCCGCCTGGCGCAAGGACCCCGCCGTACCCCTGGTGGTCTCCGAGGTGAACCCGCACGCGATCGTGGACCGCCCCAAGGGCATCATCGCCAACCCGAACTGCACGACGATGGCCGCGATGCCGGTCCTGAAGCCGCTGCACGCGGAAGCGGGGCTGGAGGCGCTGGTCGTCGCCACCTACCAGGCGGTGTCCGGTTCCGGTGTGGCCGGGGTGGCCGAGCTGCACGGCCAGGCGCTGAAGGTCGTCGCCGACGCGGACAAGCTCACCCACGACGGCTCGGCGGTCGACTTCCCCGAGCCGCAGGTCTACAAGCGGCCCATCGCCTTCAACGTGCTGCCGCTCGCGGGCTCGATCGTCGACGACGGCCTGAACGAGACCGACGAGGAGCAGAAGCTCCGCAACGAGTCCCGCAAGATCCTGGAGATCCCGGAGCTGAAGGTCTCCGGCACCTGCGTCCGGGTCCCGGTCTTCTCCGGCCACTCCCTCCAGGTCAACGCCCGCTTCGCCCGCCCGATCACGGCCGAGCGCGCCACGGAACTCCTCGCCGGCGCCCCCGGCGTCGCCCTCTCCGACATCCCGACCCCCCTCCAGGCCGCCGGCCAGGACCCGTCCTACGTCGGCCGCATCCGCACCGACGAAACGGTCGACCACGGCCTCGCCCTCTTCATCTCCAACGACAACCTCCGCAAGGGCGCTGCGCTGAACGCGGTGCAGATCGCGGAGCTGGTGGCGGCGGAGCTGAAGGGCTGACCCCGCTCCTCGAACGCCGGAGGGGCTGAATTTTCAGCCCCTCCGGCGTTCGAGGTGCGCAGGGCGTTACGCCCTGCGCACCTCGAAGAAGAAGCAGCCGTACTCCACCGCCCGGACATGGACCAGGACCACGGACGGGTCGTCGAAGGCCCTCCGGAAGGCGTCGTCGTCCAGGGTGTCGACCAGTTCGCCGCCGAGGATGTGGCCCTCGGCCGAGTAGCGGCGCAGCACCCGGTGGGCGTCCGCGAAGGGATACCCGGAGCCGGCCGCAGGCCCTCCGCACTCGTCCGCGTGGACGAACACCGGCCCCACCTCGACGTACGCCCCCGGATCCACCCCCGTTTCCGCCGCCCAGCGGCGCAGCGGAGCGTACGAGACGAGGGCGATCCGCTCACCCGGGTCGCTGCGGCGCAGGCAGCAGCGGAGCGGAGCGCCTCCCTCCTCATCGAGTACGGGAACCATTCGGCGCCCCGCATCGTCAGCAGAGCGCAGCTCCTTCAGAACCGTGGGGTCGATGGGTCGTGCCGTGTACGTCGTCATGACTCCAGGCTCGCGCTCGTCCGCCCCGCTGACCGGCGGGATTCGGACATCGCGCTCCGGTCAGGTCCCGTGGAAGGATGGCGCAACCCACACATAACGAGGAGATGACCGCGTGCCTGGCACAAACCTGACTCGCGAAGAGGCGCAGCAGCGGGCGACGCTGCTCACCGTTGACTCGTACGAGATCGATCTCGACCTCTCCGGGGCGCAGGAGGGCGGGACCTACAGGTCCGCGACGACGGTGCGCTTCGATGTGACGGAGGGCGGCACCGAGTCCTTCATCGACCTGGTCGCCCCGGCCGTCCACGAGGTGACGCTGAACGGCGACCCGCTCGACCCGGAAGAGGTCTTCAAGGACTCGCGGATCGCCCTGGCCGGGCTGCTGGAGGGGCCGAACGTCCTGCGCGTGGTCGCGGACTGCGCCTACACCAACACCGGTGAGGGACTGCACCGGTTCGTCGACCCGGTCGACCAACAGGCGTACCTCTACACCCAGTTCGAGGTCCCGGACGCGCGCCGCGTGTTCGCGAGCTTCGAGCAGCCGGACCTGAAGGCCACCTTCCAGTTCACCGTGAAGGCGCCGACCGGCTGGACCGTCATCTCCAACTCCCCGACGCCCGAACCCCGGGACGACACCTGGGTGTTCGAGCCGACGCCCCGCATCTCGACGTACATCACGGCGCTCATCGTCGGGCCGTACCACTCCGTGCACAGCGTGTACGAGAAGGACGGGCAGTCCGTCCCGCTCGGCATCTACTGCCGGCCCTCGCTCGCCGAATACCTCGACTCCGACGCCGTCTTCGAGGTCACGCGGCAGGGCTTCGCCTGGTTCCAGGAGAAGTTCGCCTACGCGTACCCCTTCAAGAAGTACGACCAGCTGTTCGTCCCGGAGTTCAACGCGGGCGCGATGGAGAACGCCGGTGCCGTCACCATCCGGGACCAGTACGTCTTCCGTTCCAAGGTGACCGACGCCGCCTACGAGATGCGTGCGGAGACGATCCTGCACGAGCTGGCCCACATGTGGTTCGGCGACCTCGTGACCATGGAGTGGTGGAACGACCTGTGGCTGAACGAGTCGTTCGCCACCTACACCTCCATCGCCTGCCAGGCGTACGCGCCGGACTCGCGCTGGCCGCACTCGTGGACGACGTTCGCCAACTCGATGAAGACCTGGGCGTACCGGCAGGACCAACTCCCGTCCACGCACCCGATCATGGCCGAGATCGGCGACCTGGACGACGTCCTGGTCAACTTCGACGGCATCACGTACGCCAAGGGCGCGAGCGTCCTCAAGCAGCTCGTCGCCTACGTCGGCATGGACGAGTTCTTCGCGGGCGTCCAGGCGTACTTCAAGCGGCACGCCTACGGCAACACCCGCCTGTCCGACCTGCTCGGCGCGCTGGAGGAGACCTCCGGACGTGACCTGAGCGCCTGGTCGAAGGCATGGCTGCAGACCGCCGGCATCAACATCCTGCGCCCGGAGATCGAGACGGACGCGGACGGTGTGATCACCGCGTTCGCGATCCGCCAGGAGGCCCCGGCGCTGCCCGCCGGCGCCAAGGGCGAGCCCACGCTCCGCCCGCACCGCATCGCGGTCGGCCTGTACGAACTCGACGAGGACACCGGCAAGTTGGTGCGCGACGAGCGCGTCGAGCTGGACGTGGACGGCGAACTCACCGCCGTACCGCAGCTGGTGGGCAAGCGTCGCCCGGACGTCGTCCTGCTCAACGACGACGACCTGTCGTACGCGAAGGTCCGCCTCGACGAGCAGTCCCTCGCGTTCGTCACGGAGCACCTCGGCGACTTCGAGTCCTCCCTCCCCCGCGCCCTGTGCTGGGCCTCGGCCTGGGACATGACCCGGGACGCGGAACTCGCCACCCGTGACTACCTCTCCCTCGTCCTGTCGGGCATCGGCAAGGAGTCCGACATCGGTGTCGTGCAGTCGCTGCAACGGCAGGTGAAGCTGGCGATCGAGCTGTACGCCGACCCGGCGGCCCGGGAGGCGCTGCTCACCCGCTGGACGGACGCCACGCTGGCGCATCTGCGCTCCGCCGAGGCGGGCAGCGACCACCAGCTGGCGTGGGCCCGCGCCTTCGCCGCCACGGCCCGTACGCCGGAGCAACTCGACCTGCTGGACGCCCTGTTGGAGGGCACGCAGACGATCCAGGGCCTGGCCGTCGACACCGAACTGCGCTGGTCGTTCGTCGAACGCCTCGCGTCCGTGGGCCGGTTCGACGAGACGGAGATCGCCGGCGAGTACGAGCGGGACAAGACGGCCGCGGGTGAGCGCCACGCGGCAACCGCCCGTGCCGCCCGCCCGACCGAGGAGGCGAAGGCGGAGGCCTGGGCGCAGGTCGTCGAGTCCGACAAGCTCCCCAACGCCCTTCAGGAAGCGGTGATCTCGGGCTTCGTCCAGACGGACCAGCGCGAACTGCTGGCACCGTACGCGGAGAAGTACTTCGCCACCGTCAAGGAGGCCTGGGACACCCGCTCGCACGAGATCGCCCAGCAGATCGCGGTCGGCCTCTACCCGTCGATCCAGGTCTCCCGGGACACCCTGGACCGCACGGACACCTGGCTGACCACCGCTGAGCCCAACGCGGCCCTGCGCCGCCTGGTCTCGGAGTCCCGGTCCGGTGTGGAGCGCGCGCTGAAGGCCCAGGCCGCGGACGCGGCTGCTTCGTAGGCGGTTCTGCTACGGCCATGAGGGGCGCCCGGCGTGAAGCCGGGCGCCCTTTGCCGTCACCCCGGGAACATCCCGCCGGTGACGTTGACGAACGTGCCGGTGATGCTCGCCGCGTGGTCCGAGGCGAGGAACACGGCGGTCGCGGTGATCTCGGCGAGGGTGGGGTTGCGGCGGGTCATGCGCAGGCTGGACAGGTGGCCCAGGATCCCCTGGATCGCCGCCTCGTTGAGGTCGGGGTTGACCTTGCCGAGCTTCTCGATCGTGAGGGTCTCGGGGATGCCGGCGGCCCACAGGCCAACCGCGCGCACGCCGCGCGGGCCCAGCTCCATCGCCAGGTTGCGCACCAGGCTGTCGGTCGCCGCGTCGGCGGGACCGGTGCCGCCCATCATCGGACTGCCGTGCGCGGAACCGCTGTTGAGGGTGAGGACGACACCGCTGCCCCGCTCGGCCATCCGGCGGGCGGCGGCGCGGGCGGTGATGAAGTTGGCGCGGGTGCCGTTGATCACCGGCGCCAGGAAGTCGTCGACGGGCATGTCGGTGATCGGCAGGCCCTGTACGTCGCCGCGCGAGACGAGGTTGAAGGACACGTCCACGTCCCCGACACGGGCGAGGTGTTCCTCCACGGCCGTCTCGTCGAGCGCGTCGACGACGGCCACCTCGGCGTCCTTGATGTCGGCGGCCACGGCCTCCAGCGTCTCCCGGGTACGTCCCACGAGGTGGACGCGGGCGCCCTCGGCTGCGAAGGCGCGGGCGACCGCACCGCCGATCGAGCCGCCGGCGCCGTAGACGACCGCGGTCTTGTCGGTGAGCAGCATGGTGATCTCCTTGCGGGTCGTGATGTACGTGTCGTTCGTGTCGGCCATACAGACGCACAGGGAGCCCACCACTCATCGCTCACAACCTCAGCGGGAGTCCGAAGGCCGGGAACAGGTGCGGTTCGAAGGAGGTGATCTCCACGATCCGGTCGTCGGCACCGAAGCGGAGCACGTCGAGAACTTGCGCGCGGTAGACGGTCGTTCCGGGCCGTCGGACGTAACCCCCGGCCGCGAGCTGCCCGTTGGCGCGGGCGGGGAGGTGGCGCCAATGCCCGAGGAACATGGGCGAGTTGGCGTCGAGGCTGACGCTCAGGAACTCCACGAGCGCGTCGCGGCCGGTGAACCAGAACGGGTTCGGCGGCATGGTGAGGGTGACGTCCTCGCTGAGCAGCGCGGCGACCTCGGACAGGTCGAGGCGTTCGGCGGCGGCCATGTACCGCTTGACCAGGGTGCGTTGGTGCTCGGTGGGCCCGTCGGCCGTCCAGTCGGCACGCCGGCCGGGCAGCCGGTCGCGCAGGGTGGGGCGGGCGCGTTGCAGCGCGCTGTTGACCGAGGCCACGGTCATGTCGAGGGCCTCGCCGGTCTCGACGGCGGTCAGCCCGAGCACGTCCCGCAGCACCAACACCGCGCGCTGGCGCGGCGGGAGATGCTGGACGGCGGCCAGGAAGACCAGTTCGAGGGTCTCGCGGGAGACCGCGGCGGCCTCCGGCTGCTCCTCGGCGGAGGGCAACTCGTCGTCGGGGTACGGCTGCAGCCAGGTGATACGGGCGGGCGGCTCCCCGCCGCCGTGGTTCATGCCGGGCAACGGCTCGTACCGCTTGGGGCGACGGGCCGTACGGCGCTGGAAGTCCAGGCAGGCGTTGGTGGCGATGCGATACAGCCAGGTACGGGCACCGGCCCGCCCCTGAAAGGTGTCCCGAGCCCGCCAGGCCCGCAGGAACGTCTCCTGCACCAGGTCCTCGGCGTCGTCGTACGACCCGGTCATGCGGTAGCAGTGGACCTGGATCTCACGCCGGTGGGACTCGACGAGCGCGGCGAAGTCGCCTTCGTCGAGCGGGACTTCGGCGACGGCGGGGACTTCCGTAACGGGTACACGAGTGACGGATTCCTGAGCGGTGTCGCGCGCGGTGCGGGCCACGCGCCTCAGCCGTGCGACGGACGACGACAGTTCCGTCACCCCGGAGTAGAAGACGGAGGGCGGCTGCGGCACCAGTTCCTCCACCTGCCGGCCGATCTCCTTGATCAGGCCGTGCACACTTACTTCGCCGCTCCCCTGCCGCTCCCGGTAGGCCTTCTGTCGGCAGGCGGCGGAGCAGTACACGGAACGCCGACCGGTACGGCCCGTCCGCGCGGTGAGCGGCTTGCCACAGCTGGGGCAGGATTCATCGGCCACGGGCGCCTCCGGCGTTGCGTCACGGCGTTCCCGCGTGACGCTACTCCCCGAAGGAGAACCCGAGGCGTACGCGCCCCGATCTGCCCGGCCACCGTCGCCCCGAACGCCAGCGCCATCCCCGCCACCTGCAACGGCGTGAGCGCCTGCCCCAGCGCCGCCCAGCCGACGACGGCCGCGGTCAGCGGGGACAGCGGGCCGAGGAGGGTGACCTGGGTGGCGGAGAGCCGGCCGATGCCACGGAACCAGAGCCAGTAGGCGATCGCCGTGTTCGCCAGCGCGAGGTACAGATAACCGCCGACCGCACGCCCGTCGAGCGCGGGCGGCGCCCCCTCGGCCAGGAAGGCGACGGGGGCTATCAGCAGGCCGCCGGCGGTGAGCTGCCAGCCGGTGAGAGCGAGCGGGCCGACGCCGTCCGGGCGGCCCCACCGCTTGGTCAGCACGGTCCCGGTGGACATGGAGGCCGTGGACGCGAGGGCCGCGAACACGCCGACCGGGTCGAGCGCACCGGCCGCCTTCAGTACGACGAGACTGACACCGAAGGCCGCGAGAGCACCGGTGAGCACGCTCCGGGCCGTGGGCCGCTGCCCCAGCAGGACCGCCGAGAGGCCCACCACGATCAGCGGCCCGATGGAGCCGACGACCGAGGCCATGCCACCCGGGAGGCGGTACGCGGACAGGAACAGCAGCGGGAAGAAGGCACCGATGTTCAACGCGCCGAGCACGGTCGCCTTCCACCACCAGGCCCCGCGCGGCAGCGCCCGGGCCAGCGCGAGAAGCACGAGACCGGCGGGGAGGGCGCGCATCAGGCCGGTGAAGAGGGGGCGGTCGGGCGGGAGGAACTGGGTGGTGACGGCGTAGGTGGTGCCCCAGGAGACGGGGGCGAGGGCGGTGAGGACGATGGTGGTGGAGCGGTTCATGCCATCCCCTTCATAAGTAACTTGCCGCTAATTAGCTTAGCCGCAAGCAACTTTCCGTCAAGTCACTTTCCGTCAAGTCACTTTCTTGCGGGCGACCGGCCGACCAGCCGATACTCGACGCATGAGTGCACGCCCTGAGCAGCGCAAGGACCCCGTCGACGCGATCGTCGAGCAGTGGGCGGCGGTGCGGCCCGACCTCGACACCGCCGCGATGGAGGTCTTCGGGCGGATCTTCCGGCTCTCGCGGGCCATGGGCGACCGCATGGAGAAGGCGTACGCGCCGCACGGCATCTCGCGCGGCGAGTTCGACGTCCTCGCGACCCTGCGCCGGGCCGGCGAGCCGCACACCCTCTCGCCGCGCGAACTCTCCGCGACGCTGATGCTCACCACGGGCGGCATGACCGGCCGCCTCGACAAACTGGAACGGGCCGGCCTGCTCCGCCGCTCCCCCGACCCGCACGACCGGCGGGGGCTCCAAGTGACCCTGACGGAGAAGGGGTTGACACTGATCGACGAGGCGGTGGGGGCTGGGCTGGCCGTCCAGACGGAGGCCCTTGCCACCCTCGACGCAGAACAGGCCGACCAACTGGCTGGGCTACTGCGGGAGTTGCTGGACTCGACGACCAACGTGCGGCCGTAGTAACTCGGTTTGCTCCGAAGCCGTTCCGCCCCTCCGACCGGCGCGCCATCATGGCGGAGTGAGAATCACGCCGGCCGAGGCCGCACTCATCGGCACCTCAATCGGCGCCACGGCCACATTCTGCGCCGCCTGGCTCACTCAGCGGGTAACGACGAAGAGGGACCACGAGCGCCGGATCTGGGACCGCCGGGTGGACACCTACGCCGAACTGATGCGCACGGTGCACACGTTCGCCCGTATGCGAGCGGAAGCGCAGCTGACGGCCGAGCTCCCGCAGAGCGAGGAGCGGAAAGCCGAAGCCCACAACGCCGCCGTGACACTCGTGGCGCGCATCGAGCTCTACAGCTCCGAACCGCTGCGCCTGGCGTGCGAGAGGTCTTTCGAGGGCATAGACAAATGGCAGGAAGCTTGGGAGGACTGGCACAACCAGGGCGCGGACATCCGCTTGGCGAGCCGGGCAGACAAGCTGTGGCGAAAGTTCGCCGAGCGCGTCAAGGGGTCACAGGAAGCGGATCGCGATCTTCTGGACCTCCTGCTCGAAGACGTTCACGGCAGACAAGAAGAGCCTGAGCAAAGATCAGGAAGACGCCTCCTCGGCGTCCAACTGACCTTGACCACCGCGAACTCTTCCGCATCATGGGAGACATTCTTGAGAAAGAGGCAGCCCACAGAAACCGATCAGGACTAGCATTGCCCTTTCCGGGCGGGGCGGTCCGTACGGACGGATGATCAGACGGGGGAGCCGTACTGCAATGCAGAACAAACACCTGATCGACATTTATACCCAGGGGGAACGCATTGGGTTCGGATTACGTCTCGAACGGACCTTCGCGCTGACGGCCGCCCATCTCCTGCACAGGAAATTCGGCCCCGATGTGGCCAAGGATCTTCCGCCCCTGCACCTGCAGGACGGCACCGAGGTGTCCCTCGTGTTCTGCAATACCCCGTCGGACCTGGCTCGTCTCCGAATCGAGCTGAACGGCACGCGGGATCCCCTGCAGAATGTCGGTTTCAGTCGGGTACGCAAGGGTGAGGCATGGCGAGCCACGGCATCGCCTGTCCCCGACAAACCCCTCTCGGGGAAGGTCGTCGAACCGAACGCCGAATACTATCGGGACGAACATCGCCACGTAAAAGCGATGCGGCTCCGCTGCGAAGGGCAGATCGACGATCACGCCGCTTATGCGGGTAGCCCCATCGAACCCGAACCGCAGAAATCACCTCCGGTGGTCCTCGGCATGCTGGTCGAATCACGAGGAAGTCACCGCCTGGAGAACAACGAGGCATTCGCCGTGTCCATGGCCGAGATGTTCCGGCTGCTCGGTTCCGAGAAGCAGCCTTCCGCCAACAGGTCCAGGGCCGGCTACATCCACCCGCAGTGGACCCGGCCCGGCCCGAACAGGAATCCGCGCAAGGGAAACTGACCATGGATGCGATCAGCAGCCTCCATGAGGCGATATCGATGGCCGAGCGGGCCGCCGAAGAGGATGACGGGACCTCTCCGCCAAGTCACTCCACGCAGGAGATCGAGGATCTCCTCACCGACTACGTCAGCCGGGTCTCCACGGGCGCAACGCCCTGGGAGAGCGATCCGAAGGACGTCGTCGTGTACACGGGCCTGGCCCAGTTGCTGCTCGGACTCGGCCTGAAGCAGGAGTCGGTCGATCTGACGCACACCATCCTGCGGAACATGGAGCTGGTAGAGGTCGATGAGATCGTCTATTCGGATGCGGAGCTCTGGAACCACCTGGGTGCGCTGCTGGCCGAGCAGGGCGATCTCGTGCGGGCGAAGGCCACCCTCGTCTGCGCCCTCAACCGGTCCCATCGCGACCAGGCGCCCGAAAAGCCCGCGATTCTCGCCAACTTGAGCGAGACGTGTCTGCAGATGGGTGATCCGCAGACCGCCGCCGTCTGGGCCGCCAAGACCCTCGACGCCCTCAAGCACGCGTGGGGGGACGGCCTGGACGCCCGGCTGACGGCCGACCGCGTGAGGCTGACCATAGCCAGGTCGCGCCATGACGCCACAGCACTCCGCGACGCCGTGGGCAGATTCGCCGAATCGGTGCGACTCTTCGCCGAGCGGGAGGGCGCCCAAGACCCCAGAGCTCTCGACGCCCAGGTCGCCCTGGCAGCCGCGCAGCACGAAGCCGACCCGGGCGGTCGAGCCCTGTCGGAACTGGAATACCTCCACGTGGCGGCGCAGGTGACGCTCGGCCCCGAACGACGCGAGACGATCACCGCCCAGGCCACTCTGGCAGCAGCCGAGTTCGAGGCGGCGGGCGGCTGGGACAGGGTGAACGACGCACGGACCCAGGCAGCCGTGAACACCCTCAAGGCGGCACGGGACAATGCCATGGCCTCCCCCGACCTGGGCCAGGAACACCCCCAGACGAACGTCCTGCAGGACACACTCGCGGACATGAGGGCGGCCATCACGCCGGACGGCAGTGCCCCGTACCACATCGAGAGAGTCTATTTACCGCAGGAGAACCGGGAACGTAACAAGGCGAAGAAGAAAGCCCTCCGGGACGAGCCCGGCATCGTCCGGCTCATAGCTCATGCGGGCGCCTCGTACTTCCTGAGGGATACCGGCGTCTTCTACCGGACCGTCAGCGAAGCGCTGAAGCGCAAGGTGCGCTTCGCCGTCATCATCAGCAGTCCGTGGAGCACACTGGCCGCCTTCTTGCCGAGCGATGTCGGGGCGGAACCCGGAAACTACGGAAACATCGAGGAGTTGGTGAAGAACAGCGACTACTACAAGAAGGCCTTCCTCAAGGTGACCGATTCGTACCAGCGGCTCAAGAAGAGGTTTCCTGAGGGCATCGAACTGCGCATCACACCGATGGACATCGCCGGCTCGACCCTTCTCACCACGGACGTCGGCTTCTACGAGCCGTACATCTCGTCGAACCCGAACGGCCGGACCCTACGAGGCATGAGCGCGTTCGAGGTGAAGTTCCGTAAGGACAGCCAGTATTACCCGGACAGCCGCAACGAGTTCACCACCCAGTGGGAACTCTCCAGTACCTGGGACGAGTTCCGAAAGGCCGAGGGAAGGCACATCGAGACGTTGCAGGCCGAGATGCAGGCACATGGCTACGTCCGGGTCCGCGAAAAGGTCAGGAGGGGAGAAGTTCCCCGCCCCTGATCTTGCGCAGCACCTCCACCGAGCCCACGAACAGCGGGTCCGGCAACGCGTCGACCGGCCAGAACTCCCAGCGTTCGCAACGGTCGGGTTCCCTCACCTGGATCTCGCCCACGTGGTCGAGGATCTCCACACCGATCTGCATGTGATGGTTGGCGGCGGGGTCCGGGTCAGTGACACACACGACGCGCGCGGCCAGGGCGCGGACACCGGTCTCCTCCTCCAACTCGCGGCAGGCCGCGTCGGCCAGCGACTCGCCGATCTCAAGGTGACCGCCGGGCAACCCCCATGTTCCGTGCCCGAAGACGTTGGCCCTCAGGCCCAGCAGAACACGGTCGCCCGAGCGGACAATCGCCTGCACTCCCACACGCACCTGTGCCGTCATCTCTGCCCCTTTCAGCGATCCGAACTCAGCGTTCCGAACCTTCGGAGGGCTTGTCCGGATACGTTCCGAGGAAGTTCTCGGCGTTCCTCGACGACAGGACGAGGTCAACCGGACGTTCCGCACCCCTCTCGATCAGGGTGAAGAAGTTGCCGAGCCGCCGCTCTCCGCCCTCATCGATCACGACGACCTCACCGTCGGGGTCGATGAAGAAGTAGCTTCCCTCCCGGGTGGTGTTCCGGTAGACGCGCAGAGCGACACCGCGCTCCTCGGCCGCCTGTCGGCACCGGTCGATCGCCTCCTCGAACTCCTCGTCCCCGACGGAGAGCCAATCCCGGTTGTCCGCACCGTAGTTGGTCTCAGACATCTGGTAGACCTTCCATACGTCGGGAAGCCAGGAATCCTCCTCGATCAGGTCGAGGACACGTGCGGCGCCAACGACATTTTTCCTGGTGACGACCGTTCCCAGCTTCACCCGCACGTCCTGGTGGTTCTTCCGCACCTCCTTCAGCAGGCCGAGGACTCTGTCCCGGTGAGGCGCGGCGCTTCCCGTCCTGAGTTCCCGGTGCTCCTTCTCGTCCGCCGACTCCAGGGGGAGCGCGATCCACGAGAGTCCGGGCAGCACACGCTCCATGACCTTGAGCGAGGCGAGGCCGTTCGTGCTGAGAACAACCTTGGGTGGAAAGGAGCCCTGCTGTGGTTCGCTCAACTCGTTGACGAGTTCGGCCAGATATTGGAGGAGTGTGGGCTCACCCCCTGAAATAACGACTCCTTGCACGTCGTGCTGCCGCAGTTTCACGGCGATCCGAAGTGCGTCTACGCGCGACATGGTGGGAACTTCGTGCCGAGGCCCGAAGCAGAACGGGCAGCTCAGATTGCATCTGCCGATCGGACGAAGGTCCACATAGGGGGGGAGCACCGGCCGAGCGTATCGTCACGCCAGTATCCACGGGGCCCTGTTACCCAGACACCACACCAACGCCGTAAGCCTCATGCAACCCGGTGCCTGTCGCGTGACACCCGGCGACTACCGCCAGAACACTTCCCCGGACACTCCGAGATCACGCCGCGCGCCTTGCGGCGTTCCTCAGCCCACGTGGGCTGCCAAGGCGTCCTGGATCGCCCCGGTGTCCGCCTCGTCCGCCGCCCAGGCCACATACCCATCCGGCCGCACCAGCAGCGCCGTACGCCGGTCGCTCGCCCAGTGCTCGGCGGCCAGCCGGCCGTCGCGGTCGCCGCTTGTGTCGTGGGCCTTCGCGTCGTA
>Ga0307511_10000835_pt1 | contig 32754 bp, 17 predicted proteins | sample 13_EM_MG_FD_200266 | JGI IMG/M metagenome (GOLD analysis project Ga0307511, IMG submission 200266) | Populus trichocarpa ectomycorrhiza microbial communities from riparian zone in the Pacific Northwest, United States - 13_EM | ecosystem: Host-associated > Plants > Roots > Unclassified | place... | reverse complement strand
TTACTTTTAAATATATTTAATTAGTCTTATAGATAAATAAACCCTAATTATCTCATTTAAAAATAAATAAGTAATATATTATAATAATATAAATTATTATTTATTTTATACTTTATTTTTTTTTTAATATTTAAATAAAGTAGAGATAGTTCATTAAAGAGCCAAATAGATAAGAAATATATAAATTATATATGCCACAACTAATCCCATTTTATTTTGTAAATCAATTATCTTTTGCTTTATTAGCTATAATTTATTTAATTTTTATAATGTCTAAATCTGTTTTACCTTATTTTACTTTACAACAAGTAATAAGAGTATATATCACAAAATTAGCTAATACTAAAAAATAATTAAAAATAAAATAACTAATTAAAGGTAAATTATAAATGCTAATTCGATGATGATAATAACACAATTACCGTTAAGAAGATCACGTTTAATTTTATATTTATTATATGTGTATATATTTTATTAACGAATATATTTTAATTATATTTATTCGTTTAATTATAAAGATTTATATTCTTCCTAATTAATTAAAGATTACGTGTGAATAAGAAAATAAATTAATATTTAACTTCTCCTCCTTTTTTCTTCTAGATATAATTATTATGCAGAATAAAACTTATAATTTGAATAGTTCCATAATAGGGATTATTATTTAAATAAGAAGGTTAAAATTATATTAAATAATAATAATATAAATATATTATCTTATTATATAAATATTAATAATATTTATTATATTATTTAAAAGAGATAAGTAAGTTTAAATTTAAACAAACAAATAACAAAATTAACAAATAAATTTTAAAATGGTAGAAGATGAACTGGATTAATCACTCCCTTTGGGTGGGAGAAGAAGCGTGTTCGAGTCGCGCCTACCATATTAAATAATAAAAATAATTTTCATTTATTAAAAAAAGTATAAATTATTTTTATAATAACTAAATTTATTAATAAATATACTTATATCTTTATATGGTGTTATGGCAGAGTGGTTATTGCGGGGTACTGTTAATACCTTATTCAGAGGTTCAATTCCTCTTGACACCTAAATAAATTAAAAACTAATAATTTAATTATTATTTAAACTAAAAGAAGTGGATATACAAAATTATATATTTAAGAAATAATACAACTTTGCAAACATGTTGAAATTTTGGTAAACAATCTCCTCTTAAGCAGGAGTGGAAGTAATTCCTTAAGAGTTCGAGTCTCTTTGTTTGTAATAAATGTTTCAATGATAGTGTACATAAAAATATATAATAAATATTATATACTTACTATGTGATATAGTGTAAAGGTCTGCACGACAGTCTCATCAACTGTAAGTTTTGGTTCAAATCCAAAATTCGCACATTTTATTTTATTATTATTAAAATACTTAGGTCTTTTAGTATAATGGTAGTACATTATCCCTTCACGATAAGAGTACCAGTTCGAATCTGGTAAAGACTAAATAATAATTCTTATAATTATTCAGAATCAAACTCTAAATAAGGATACTAAAGATTATTAAGAATATAATACATAAAAGAATAAAATTTAAACCTTTATAATTTATACAAGAATAAAGGAATAGTAATCATTTGGAAAGATAAGGCAATTGCTAATTGTTCTGAGGCAACTCTTGGGTGTTCGAATCGCCTCTATTCCGTTTTTAAATAAAAGAGAATAATAATTTATATTTTCAGATACATTACACATTTAAAGACAAATAATCAATATATTTTTTATATATATAATTAAATATTTTATATATATTCTATTTTTAGAAAATTAAGGGCTTAATTAGTTTGTTTTAAAATATTAAAACTACAAACAGTAAATAAATTAAATTTGAATTGGTTATTTTCTACTAATGCTAAAGAAATTGGAACACTTTACTTAATTTTTTCAATATTTGCAGGAATGATAGGAACAGCATTTTCTGTTCTTATTAGAATGGAATTAATGTCTCCAGGAGTACAAATTTTATCAGGAGATCATCAATTATTTAATGTAATTATTAGTGCTCATGCTTTCATAATGATATTCTTTATGGTTATGCCTGGTCTAGTAGGTGGATTTGGTAATTACTTATTACCTGTACAATGTGGTGCACCAGATATGGCTTTCCCTAGATTAAATAATATTAGTTTCTGGTTATTACCTCCTTCATTAATTTTACTATTATTAAGTTCTTTAGTTGAACAAGGAGCAGGGACAGGTTGGACAGTATATCCTCCATTATCTTCTATTCAAGCACATTCAGGTGGGAGTGTAGATTTAGCTATCTTTAGTTTACATTTAGCAGGGGTATCTTCTTTATTAGGTGCCATAAATTTCATCACAACAGTATTAAATATGAGAACTAATGGAATGAGTTTACATAAATTACCTTTATTTGTATGGGCAATTTTTGTAACTGCTATATTATTATTATTATCATTACCAGTATTAGCAGGAGCTATTACTATGTTATTAACAGATAGAAACTTTAATACAAGTTTCTATGACCCTGCTGGAGGTGGTGATCCTGTTTTATATCAACATCTTTTCTGGTTCTTTGGTCATCCTGAAGTTTATATTTTAATTATACCTGGTTTTGGTATTGTTAGTCATATTGTTTCAACTTTCTCAGGTAAACCAATCTTCGGTTATTTAGGTATGGTTTATGCTATGTTCTCTATCGGTATTTTAGGTTTCTTAGTTTGGTCTCATCATATGTTTAGTGTAGGATTAGATGTTGATACTAGAGCTTACTTTACTGCTGCTACAATGGTTATTGCTGTTCCTACAGGTATTAAAATCTTCTCTTGGTTAGCTACTTTATATGGTGGTAGTTTAAGATTTACTACACCTTTAATATTTACTTTAGGATTCTTAGCATTATTTACAATAGGAGGATTAACTGGAGTAATCTTATCAAATGCAAGTTTAGATATAGCATTACATGATACTTATTACGTAGTTGCTCATTTCCATTATGTATTATCAATGGGAGCTGTATTTGCTTTATTTGCAGGATTCTATTATTGGGCACCTAAAATCATAGGAAGAACATATAATGAATTCTTAGGAAAAGTTCACTTCTGGACATTATTTATAGGAGTTAATTTAACTTTCTTCCCTCAACATTTCTTAGGTCTTGCTGGAATGCCTAGAAGAATTCCTGATTATCCTGATGCATTTGCTGGATGGAATGCTATTTCTAGTTTCGGTTCTTTAGTATCTGTAGTTGCTACTGTATTATTTGGTTATATTATTTATGATATTTTCGTTAACGGTAAAGAAGTAAATAATAATCCATGGGCTGTACCTGCTTACTTCACATCATTATCACAATATGATACAGAAGCTGAATCAGCTAATACATTAGAATGGTCATTAGCTAGTCCAATTCCATTCCATGCATTTAATATGTTACCTGTACAATCTTAATTAATATTAATAATTATATTAGTTAAAATTTTACAAACAAAAAAAAAAGATAATGTTTTTTGTATAGTTATTTTAAAAACAATAAAGTATTATACTAATTATAACATTAGAAATTTATATATAAAATAATCCCCTCCTTAAATATATAAAATAATTAAGATTATATTAATTAAAATAATAAAAATATCTCATATAATTAAGAATTAATTAGTTAGTTTTATTGTTAGTGTACTTATTTTTACTTTTATTTAGAAGTAAATTGAGTTATTAGTTTACTTTTTAGTAAATTAAAAGTAATTTTATCTAATTTGAATAAATAATACTAAAAGTATAAGTATCTTAATTACTACTTTTTTCATATAGATTAAGTATTTATTAAAACTAAGCACACAATTAATAAAAATTTAAATATACAAATAATGTTCGTAAATAACTTAAATAATTTATTTATAAATTCTCCATTAGAACAATTCGAAGTAGTTAGTTTAGCTAGTTATAATTCTCCTTTATTCTTTAATACATCTTTTTCTCTTACAAATTCAGCTGTATTTACAGTATTGGTATTATCTCTTATTTTATTCTTACATAAAAATAGTGGAACAGATAAAACTAATTTAAACTTTAATAAAAAAATTAAATTAATACCTAATAAAGAAAGTATTTTATTAGAAAGTTTATTTGCAAGTATTAATACTATAGTAAAAGATCAAATAGGAAGAGAAGTTTATTTACCATTTATCTATTCTTTATTCTTATTTATATTATGTTCTAATTTAGTAGGAAATATACCTTATACATTTACTATAACAACATCAATAATAGTTTCAATAGGATTATCATTTACTATATTAATAGGTGTAACTATTTTAGGTTTATCTATTCATAAAATTCACTTTTTCTCATTCTTTATTCCCTCAGGAACACCTTTAGCTTTAGTTCCTTTATTAGTTTTAATTGAATTAATTAGTTATTTAGCTAGAGCTTTCTCATTAGGTATAAGATTATTTGCTAATATGGTAGCTGGTCACACATTATTAAAAATCTTATCTACATTCTTATTTAAAATGTTCTCAGGTGGATTAATAATATTTGTATTAACTTTATTACCATTTGCTTTATTCTTAGCTATTACAGGATTAGAATTAGCTGTTTCATTTATCCAAGCTTATGTTTTTGTTCTTTTAGTATGTTCTTATATTAAAGATGCTATCGAATTACATTAATCTGTAATTTATTTGTTTCACCCCTCCGAATATTTGTATTTCTATTTTTATTATATTAATATAATAATTAAATATATTTATAAATTTTTTAAAAGAGAGTTAAGAAGTCTAAAACTGGGATTTAAACTTAATTGTGTTTTATTAATTATTTAACATATTAGTAATAACACATGATAAATTTAGGAAGGTTCAAGGTATAATTTAATAATTTTAATAATTATTAATTTTATTATAAATAAAGTTTTAGTGCAAAATACAAAGTAATTTGATGGTATTCTTAGAGAAAATATTTAATTAGATTAAATATAAAATTGAATTTTAATAAAATCTGACACTAAAGTTTGTTAATTTATTTTTAAACATAATTTAATTTTGAAAAATAGAAAACCCTTTATTTAACCTGAGCTATACATTAATAATAATATTATAAATATACATTAATGTATTATATATTAGATCGATCAGAAAAATTATATTAACAAAAACTGTCCTATAGATATTTTTTCTAACTCCTTATTACTATTTTAATTATTAAATTTATTCTCTGTATATTTAATTTTGTTTAAACTGAAATAGTTTAACGGTAGAACGTACCCTTCATGATGGTAAAACAAAGGTTCAATTCCTTTTTTCGGTAAACAATAAATTATTATTATTAATATCTTATTTTCTTTTATATATGTATATAAATATAAAATTTAATATAAGAGTTATTTTAAGGGTAGAATCGGAGACTCGAACTCTGAACATCGTCGCCACAAGACGTCATTTTACCAATTAAACTAATCCTACCTCTTTTATGTTTTTTAATTAATTATTATTTTATAAAATTTGTTGTATTTTATTATTTTTTTCTAATAAACAGATAAAAGTATCGATGACAATATTGTACAACATCAAATAATTATTTAATTAATTAATGAGTATTTTAAAGGGGTTATTAAGGATTACTAGCAAATTTATATAAAAGGAGGCTCCACAGCCAAAAGTCTACATATTGCTTATAAAAATATATTATAGAAATATGATTTTATTAAAAATAAGAAAATTACGAGATGAGACAATCCTAAGGGAAACCTTTTTATTAAAACTTCCTGAAGTAAAACATTTCATTAAGGAAAGGAAAGGAAATCAACCGAGACTCCGAAAGTAATGGTGAGTGAAATCGGATTAGCCAAAATCTAATCTATAATAAAAAATTAGCACTAGTACATTAATCAAATCTGATTACTTAGTTTGGTTTATAGCTTGTATAATTAAATTTAAATTTAATTAGATTAAAAAATGCTTAATGTATATAGTTAAATATGATTTATTATATTAGTATATAATTTAATACATAGGAATTACGATTCCAACTAAGAAGGTGAATTTATTATGAGACCTGTATTTTATAAATTAGATTTTATTATTTAAGTACGATGGGAGAAAACTTGTCGGAACAAAGGGGAACCATCCTCTAAGGCTAAGTATTTATAAATTTAGCGATAGTGAAAAGTACCGTGAGGGAAAAGTTGAAAAGAGTGTAGAATAATATTATTTGTAAAAATAGAAATAAAGATACAAAAAATATTAGTTCTTATCGGACATAGTTCGAACGAATGTAAATAACACGCAGTGAAACAGATCATGAATTAGTAACTCTATAAGCAGTCAAAGTCACATAATTAAAATTTGGAACGTGACAATGGCGTACCTTTTGCATAATGGGTCAGCAAGTTAATAGAAGTAGCAAGGTTAAAAGCCTAAGCGAAAGCGACTATATTAAAATGTTAATAAATAACAATATGGGATAAGTTACTGCTATTAGACCCGAAGCCAGGTGATCTTTCCAAGAACAGATTTATAAAGGATCGAACGGTTGAATGTTGCATTATTCTCCGAAGATTTTTGGAAAGCGGTGAAATGCCAATCTGACCTGGTGATAGCTGGTTTTCTACGAAACATATTTTAGTATGACATCTACACAATATTTATGGAGGTACAGCACGGTAATTCCATACAAATATTAATTAATTTTAATAGGAGTTTAATTTGCGGGGACTTAAAAATCTTACCAATGGAAATAAATCTCGGAATTACATAAATAGATGGTAGATATTCAGACTATTCATGATAAGTTGGATAGTCAAGACGGAAACAGCCGTGAACACTGATTAAGGTCCCGAATGATTATTAAGTGAAATAAAGGAAGTGACAAATTGAATGCAGTTGAAAAGTGAGCCTGGTAGTCGCTACTTATAATGAACGTGTATCAACGTATCAGCCCTTAGATTGTTGCTCCGAAGATTTAACGGGTCTAAAATAATCAACCGATATCGTGTTAATTTTAAAGATAGAAATTTAATGTTCTATATTTAAAATCTAGGTAGTAGAACATTCAGATAATTCATACTAAATATTCCTCTAGGAAAGGAATACAAACCTAAAATTGACAGTGTTACATTGTTTATATTATAGGAATCTGAAGAGAGAATGCTGACATGAGTAACGTAAAAAGAAAGTTTAAACTTTCTCGCCGAATACGAAAGGGTTATTAGCTAAAGATTAAATCTACTAATGTTAATGCGGTCTCTAAGGTTCAAAACCAACGTTTTGACTGATGAGTATAGCTTTGAAAGTCCACATGGAGAATAAAAATTTTACACAAAGATTTTCTTATAAGTAATTATAAGGATAGAAGATTATCTTTAATAAATTTTAAGACAATTTATTAGATTTAATATTGAATTGTTCTTGTATAATATTAAATGCATATTTAATATAATTATAATATTTTTTATTTAAATATTATAGTAAATTTTATATTAATTGGGGCCAGGAAAAAGATATTTTTGAAGAACTTCGATTCTATATTTTAATTTAGTCTTATAATTTTATAAATTTTAGAATGAATATTCTAAAACCTTTGTATCAAAAATTAATATAAATTGTATCTAAATATAATCAAACTAGTCATTTGAGGTTTATTTAATATTTTATTTTTATATTCGTATAAGCAAAAAATACTAAATTAGTAACAGTTAAATTATTTATATAATATTAGTGAGAGCTTATTACTAAGTAATTTAATGATTTAGATAAGTTTTATTTAAATTTAGTTTCTAAGCACAACCGTACCCTAAGCCGACACAGGTTCGTAGGTAGAGAATACTAAGGCGTAGAGCTAAAAGTTGTTAAGGAACTCGGCAAATTATCCTCATAAGTTCGACAAGAAGAGGAACCATGAATTTTAGTAATTTAATAACTCCTATTAAATTATTTATATGGTGGCACAAAATCGGAAGCCCCGACTGTTTACTAAAAACACAACTATCTGCAATTATGTAAATAATAGTATAGGTAGTGAGATTTGCCCAATGCCAAATTAATAAGTAATAATAATGGGTAACTGTTTCTTTACAAAAAATTGGTTAATAGCGGTCTTAACTATGAGGATCCTAAGGTAGCAAAATAAATTGGCCATTAAATGTGGTCCAGTATCAATAATTTAACGATGGCTTCACTGTCTCTACAACTTGCTCAGTGAAATTGAATTACCCGTGCAGATGCGGGTTACCTCAAAGAGGACGGGAAGACCCCATGCAGCTTTACTGTAGCTAGTTATCATATAAAAAGTTCTATAACCTCGGTTATACAGATAATAGGGAGTCGATTAGACATCTATGGAAAACCTTAGGTCTGAGGTGGAACTGGTATTTATCTTCTTATTTATAAAAATTAAGAGGAAATAGCTGACTAGTTGGCAGTTTGACTGGGGCGGTCGTCTTTAATAGAGTAGCAAAGTACATCCAAATAGATTAAAAAATTTAGATAATATATACTATTTAATTAAATGGTAAATATACTGACAAATAATATTATATTGTTAATTATTATAACTAATAATAACTTTAAAATCAATTTTAATATTTCATTAATAAGGTATGCTAGACATTAAATGGAAGTTAATGAATCATGAAAGATTCTGTAGAGTGCAATGACGGTAAGCATGCTTAACTGAAAGACTTAATAGTCGAACAGATACGTAAGTAGGGCATAGTGACCCTTTGCTATATTATGGTATAGACAGGGATCAATTGATAAAAGTTACGCTGGGGATAACAGCCTAATAGCCAGCGAGAGTACACATTGTCCTGGCTGTTTGGGACCTCGATGTCGACTTAATTTATCCTCCAGGGGCAAAACCTTGGAAGGGTTCGGCTGTTCGCCGATTAAAAAATTACATGAGTTGGGTTTAATACGACGTGAGTCAGTATGGTCCCTATCCTTTTGAGGGATAAATAGTAAAAAGGGGGAGACCTTCTAGTACGAAAGGACCAATAGGCTGTGTTTCTCTAGTGTACCAATTGTAATATTTAATACTTTTATAATAAAGTTATAAATTAACTTTATAAAATTATAAAACTTTGCATAGTTGGGTAGCCACAAACATATTAGATAATAACTGAAAGTATATCAAGTTCGAATCTATCCCCTAGATACTATCAATGGATTTCTTTTTGATAATTATCACGAGTGGTTATTATTATTTACATAATTTTAATCATTTCTTGTAATCGGTATAAAATATATATACTACAATTTTATACTATAGTTATTCTATATTGATAGAAAGTATTTAAATATATATGTATATTACGTATATTTAACAATATGAGTTACAAATATTGTAATAATACACAAAGAGATTAAAAATCCATAAATAAAGAAATAGATCATTTCTTTGATAGGATGCAAATGAATTGATTGTAAAATCGTAAGTTTAGCATTACTAATTTTTAAAATAGACTTGATGTTTTAGGTTGTCAAATTTAAATAAACAAATAATAATATTTGTAATAAGTAAATATTTTTTTTATTTATTACTTATTAAATATAAAACTATTTTAATAGTTATTATATTATAATATAATAAATTAAGATTATTCGTCTTAATATTTTTATATTAAAGGAACAAAACCTTTATTCTTCGATTTTATTAAAATATTTTATTTATAAAAATACATATAATAAAATATTTAATAAGAGAATTGATTAAGATAAATCTTAGTATACCTAATATGTAATATCAGTTTATTTATATAAGTATAATATTTATATTATCTTAAATTTATATTTATAAGGTAAAATATCAGTATTTTATTATAAAAACTAATAATACTGTAAAATTAAACTAAGACTGATAGATTTTAAAATTTTTTAAATACAAACAATGTTAAAAAATATATCAATTTTAAATACTTTATATAATGATGCACCTCAACCTTGGCAAATTGGATTCCAAGATACTGCTTCACCAGCCTTTACAGGTATTATTGATTTACATAATTCTATTTTCTTTTATTTAATTGTTATTTGTGTAGGAGTTTTCTGGGCTTTAGGTTCTATTGGATACTTCTATAGTTATAATAATTCTCCTATTGTTCATAAATATCTTAACCATGGTACTTTAATAGAATTAATCTGGACTATAACACCAGCTTTAATATTAACAATAATAGCCTTTCCTAGTTTTAGATTATTATATTTATTAGATGAAGTAACTTCACCAACTATAACAATAAAAGTAGTAGGTCACCAATGGTATTGGTCATATGAATATAGTGATTATGTAACAGAAAGTGGACAATCTATTGAATTCGATTCATATATGATCCCGGAATCAGATTTAGAATTAGGTCAATTTAGATTATTAGATGTAGATAATAAAATGATTATACCAGTAGATTGCCACATTAGATTAATTGTAACAGGAGCAGATGTAATCCATAGTTTTGCTGTACCATCATTAGGAATAAAAATTGATGCTACACCAGGTAGATTAAATCAATGTTCTATCTTAGCTGAAAGAACAGGAACTTTCTATGGTCAATGTTCAGAAATTTGTGGAACATGGCACGGATTTATGCCTATAGCTGTAGAAGCAGTGTCAGTTCAAGATTACTTAGCTTGGGTTGATTCAATGTAATAATGATAATTAATTAATTTATTTATTTTGTTTTTAATAAAATTAGAATAATAGTAATTTGCTCCCCTCCTGTTTCTAAGAAAATTATAAACTAATAAATTAATTTAAGTTTTATACAAGCTAATTTTATTTAGTAGTAAATTTTAATAAAATCTTACAAAACTAATAATATTTTATTAATAGCGTGAACCAAATATTAACTAAATTTCTTATTAATAATCTTATAAAATAAAACTAATTTTAATTAAATAATATTATACATATTATAATTTGATAGTTTATTATTATTTTAAAAGAGATTTATAATTAATATCTTTTTATTTGTATTTAATATTTTAATTAATTAAGGGGAAATCTGATAATTGGTAATCAACTGTACTTGCACTACTGTAATGATAGTTCGAGTCTATCTTTCTCCAATCCATAAAAAACTAATTTCTTAATAACAAATATTTATAAGCTTCGGTTGCTTAAGGGTTAAAGCGTTCGTCTGAAGATCGAAAGACAGTGGTTCGACTCCATTCCGAGGCATTTTAAGTTTAATTAAATTTAATTATATTAAATATTTGTATAAGCCTGAATAGTTTAATAGGTAAAATTACTTACTTGTAATAAGTCGATGGCGGTTCAAGTCCACCTTTAGGCATACTAATACAATAAACAAATAAAAGAATATATAAACAAATATAAAACTAATTAAATATTAAATATATTAATGTTTTGTTTATGAGTTATAGTATAATTGGCAAAACGTCTTCCTTTGGCGAAGAATTTCCTCGTTCGAATCGGGGTAACTCAAGATTGAATAATATACCTAGAGTTATTATTTATTCTAATTAATAAGTTTATAATATTTATATAATTAATTTTATTTCTTAATCTGAATATTAATTTAATATCTTAGTATATGATTCTTACTTAAGTTTAAAGTATGTAAGTTGGAAGTATAACTCAAAAGGTAGAGTGTTTTACTTTTAATGAAACGGTTAAGAGTTCGAATCTCTTTACTTCCTTTATAATAATTATTATTTGTAATAATATTCTTTTTATATTAGAAGTATATTTTTATTTCATTAATTAAAGAGCATAGTATAATTGGTAATATAGTGATCTCCAAAATCATAGTTAGGTGTTCAAGTCACCTTGCTCTTGTAAATAAATGAATAGCAAACCTAAATACAAAGGGTCCTTAGCTTAATAGGTAGAGTTTCTAATTGTCGCTTAGTAAGGTACCAGTTCGAATCTGGTAGGACTCGTAAACAAACAAAATAAAAATAATAAACTAACTAAATAAAAGAGTAATATTATTTAAATTATAATATATGTCAGACACTATCTTTAAATTATATAATTTATAATACTTATGTTAGCTGCAGCAAAATTCATCGGTGCAGGATTAGCTTGCTCAGGTTTAATTGGTGCCGGATTAGGTATCGGACAAATCTTTGCTTCATTAATCGCTTCTACTGCTAGAAACCCTCAATTAAGAGGACAATTATTTGGTTACGCAATTTTAGGATTCGCCTTAGCCGAAGCTACAGGATTATTCTCATTAATGATTGCTTTCTTATTATTATACTCATAATTAATATTTATTATTAATTAGAATTAAATAATAATTAATTGATTAATTTCATTTTATCTCCCCTTCATTTAAATACAAATAATCTATTAAACCAATTAATAACAAAATTAAAAGAGTAATATAATTTATATCTAACGAGTATATTTAAGTTAGTATAAGAACAACAGTAGTATAAGGGTATTCTTATAAATTAGCGAGTATAGTTAAGTTGGTATAACCTCTACCTTCCAAGTAGATGTGATCAGTTCAAATCTGATTACTCGTAAACAAAAAGCAAAAACAAACTTATCTTAGGCATTTATGCTACTAGCAATTAAGAGTTCGAGTCTCTTTACTTGTATATTATCTTAAATTATCTAAATCTTAAAATTACATTATATAAAATGTAGAAGGCATCTTTAGTTTAATGGAAAAAGCATTTGTCTTCGAAACAAAAGATTATTGGTTCAAATCCAATAAGATGTTTTTCACTAAAGAATGATACTTTCATGGTTAATAGTTTAAGGAGGGGGGTTATTTTATACACTAACAATTTTAAATAGCATTATATTTAATATAAATAAAGCTATTAATATTATAATTATTATTAATAAATCTTTTATTAAATAAAATAATCTAAATTTTCTTCTTATTTCTAATAGTTTACAAATTTTAGGATATTTATTTTTAATATTAAATTTTTGTAATAAATAATCACTAAAGTATATACTCATTAAATCAATTAATAAAATAAAAATAAGTATTATAGCAAATATATGAGATAAAGCTAAAGTTTGAAAATAATTTAAATTATTAATATAATTTTGTAACTCATTAAATATATTTAAATCTATTAATTTATTTTTTACACAATCTTCTATTTTTATAAATAGTTCTAATAATTCATTATTAACACCTTTTACAGTATTATTAACTTCAATCATTGTTGTTTCATCAAATAATTTATTATCTATTATAGTATTAATTTTATTATTTAATAATTCCATTTTATTTTCTTGGATTTCTAAACTTTTTCTAAGAACAACTTCTATTTTATCATTAGTTTCATTGTCAGACACTAAATTATTAATCTTCATAGATAGTTGATGATTTTTATTTTTGTCAATATCTAAATCATCTCTTAAACTTTGTACGGTTATTTGATTGCTATAAGTATTAAATATACTAAGACTTACTCCAACTATTGAGAGGTTTTTTATTACTTTTTGGAATATTTGATTTATATTTGTATTCATTATGTATATTTGTGTTTTGCATGAAATTTGTATATCTCTAGAAAACTAGAGATACTTTTAAAAGTAGATTTATATTAAATTTAATATAAATTATATTATTCCATGCAAATTTATAAACATAATAAAAATATTTTCTAGATTAATTTCTATCATTAAAAATTATAATAAGTTAAGAAGCTTAAAATGAACTAAAAAAGGTATATTTCCATATATTTTTACAATTATAGGCATTATTAAATTTATTGTTTCACATCCATTATTTAAAGTATTTAAACATTTTTGTCATATTTTATTAATATTTGAAGGTTTATTATTTGTAATATATTACTATGAATTTCCATTATTATACGATATAAAAGATTTAGATTGTACTTTCACTAGTTTATATAATTTTTTCCAACAGGTATTTAATAGTATATTAAGAAAAATTAGAGATAAAATTAATTATTTATTAGATGAATAAATTATTAAACCTAATGATAATTATGAAGCTATTTCAATTAATACAGAGAAACTATATTCTGATAAAAATAATTCTTATAAATGGTTATTAGGTATAACAATAGTAATATTTATTTCAGGTGTTACTATATATTATTATTATCCTGATATAATAAATTATTTTAAAAATAAAAAAAAAATGAAACCAAATATACAACAGTTATTAAAAAATATCGGTAAAAATCTTTATTTACTTGGATTAGGGTTAGGTGTGTTTAATACAGTAAATAATCTTATAACAAATCAAACTTTAAAAGATAATTTAGAAATTGACAAAATTAAAAACTCTCAGTTAATTGAAAGAGTTAATAACTTAATTACAAATAATGAATCTAATTCTAAAATAGAAAATATAATTAGAAAAAGTTTTGAAAATAATGAATCTAAAATAGAGATGTTAAATAATAAAGTAAATCAATTAATAGAGAAAAAATCTTTTGAAGAAGATAACATAATTGAAGTTAATAATGATATAAAAGATATTAATAATGATTTAGTAAATATTGTTAATCAAATAGATGACACTTTAAAAAGTAATATGTTTGACTTTGATTTCTTTAATTCAATAATAGCCTATGTAAATAATTTAAATTTCCTTCAGACTTTAGCTTTTACCCATATATGTGGAATAATATTTATTTTCTTATCATTAAATTCTTTAATAGCTTTATATTTTGGAGATTATTTAACTAATAAATTCAATATTGAAAATAAATATCCTAAAATATATAAATTTATACAATTAAGAAGAAAATATCAAGTATATTTTATAATTAAAGATTTAACAATAATCTATATTGCCTTAATATTATTAACTTTTATAAACATTATATTATTTATATCTTTTTAATTATAACAGTAAAATAACCCCCCTCCTTAAACTATTAACCATGAAAGTATCATTCTTTAGTGAAAAACATCTTATTGGATTTGAACCAATAATCTTTTGTTTCGAAGACAAATGCTTTTTCCATTAAACTAAAGATGCCTTCTACATTTTATATAATGTAATTTTAAGATTTAGATAATTTAAGATAATATACAAGTAAAGAGACTCGAACTCTTAATTGCTAGTAGCATAAATGCCTAAGATTTACCCGGTTACCTAAGATTACGGCATACTTGTTAATAGAATATAGAATAATTAAAGATAATTACAATTATAAATACTTTTCTTTCTTTGTTAATATAGGGAGTAGAGTAATCGAAACTCTGTCTGTAAAGTGTAAATTTACTGCTAAACCACTCAGCTAACCCCCTAAAATTGATAATATTAATTTACTAATATTTTAGTGCATTAATTTATTAAATAATAAATTATTTTAATTATTAGGATAATTTATATATTTATTATATATTAATATCTTTATGTTAAATAGGAGGGGGGTTATATACTCTTCGTTTTATTTTTCAGCAGCACCTTCCAGTACGGCTACCTTGCTATGACTTTTGAGATGTTACTCAATTTAATTCGTTGGGTTCAGTTTTTTCTTAACAATCACGTTTAAACTTTTAGATTAGACCAGATTATATATTATTATATATGTTACTATTGAGTAATAATATATTAAAATAGTTAATAAGCATGTTCTATTCTTCCATTTAAGGAAAATCTAATCTTAAACTAATACTTCTATTTGTAATTATTAAAAAATAATTAAAATTGAAATTTGTACTAATTAATTAAGTATTTAAGTACTTATAATTATTATTTGAATACTCATATAAAGGTTAATTTATACTTTTTATCAAATAGAATTGTAAATAAGAAAATAAGAACAATACACATCTTCCTTAAAATCAAGCTCCTTCCCAGCGACAGACGGTTAGTTCATCCTGAATGCTTAATTCACCGTTGCGTAATGATCAACGATTACTCGAAATTCCTTTTTCATGTCACCGAGTTTCAGATGACAATTCAACTAATTTAATAGTTAACTTTATTTAATGATTAGCTCCTCCTTACTCCTTTAAAGCAGATTCAGAAATACTAATTTCTAAATTTAATTTAGGAACAGAATTGCATCACTTTGTAAAAGTTTTTGTGGCACGTCTATAGCCCAGTTCATAAGGGCCATAATGACTTGTCTTAGCCCCAACTAGCATCTTATCAACACTATTATGTATTATGTATAAATTAATACTAGGGATTTCGTCCGTTTACGGATTTAACCAAACTTCTCACGACACGGACTGACGACAGCCATGCAACACCTGTAATCTTACAATAATTTACTTAAAAAAAAAAAGATACTTTTCAATAACTTATTTCATATAAATAAACATTAATAAGAATATACAAGAACTGGTAAGATTTTACGCGGATTATCGTATTAAATAACATGCTTCACTTCGTTTGCTTCAAGACCGACTAATTTTTTTGTTTTCAACTTTGCAGTCTTACTAACAAGGCGGAATGGTCATCGTGTTAACCTCGTCACTAATTTACATATAATAAAATATAATATAATTAAATATTATTTTGTTATTATATTTTATAATTTTTAATAACTACCATTCATCGTTGACTGAGAGAGATAATTAGGTATCTAATCTAAGTTTCTTATTCTCCCCTTCGTTTCTCAGCGTCAATCTTAAGTAGATAAATAGCTTTAACCTTTAGTACTCCACATTATTATAAGTTGTCAGTCCCAATTAATTATGTTGTTTAGCTTACCCTCTTTTAGATTCTAGCTTTAATTTAAATATAATTTGTTTAGCTATATTATAGTTATATTTTATAAAGCCGCCTACACACCCTTTACGCCTGATTATGACGATTAACGTTTGCGTCTAAGGTCTTACCGAGTCTTCTGGCACCAAATTTAGACGACACTAATAGTGAGATAATATCATTATTTTCTCTCACCTTATCTTATTTTTTTAATTTTAAGATTTCAGTTAGCTAGTTCACTCTTGCGAGCATTGACTAATATTCTTGACTGCAGGTAATTTGTTTTACTTGGAGTATTTTCACTTCCAATGTGGCCATATGTTCTGTCAAACTTGGCTTTTTATCGTAGACTTGGTAGGCCTTTACCACTACCAACTATCATAATCAAAGTAAATAGAATCCTAAAGCAGAAAAATTCCTTTTAAAAGTAAAAATAGCTACTTTTACCTTAATCATTTATTCCTAACTCATTATAAAAAATTATTCATATGCTTAATAAGTCTAATAATTGAATAATTACACAAATAATAATATTAGAAATAATTATTTTAATACAATTCATTAAATTTTGTTTAACTGTTGAATTAGAACAATACGAAAATACTTATAAAATTTGTAAGACTAATTTTATTTTATTTTCTGATTAATTATCTCCTATTGATGAAGACTTAAAGGGTATCTTATTTACTATACTCACCTCTACACCTTATTTCTTAGAATAAACCAAAATTTATTATCAGAAATAATGATTTGCATGTCTTAAAACTACTGAATAACGTTCAATCGGAACCAAAATTAAATTCTTACTAAAATTTGAACAATTAAGTATTAATTGTCTTATTATATATGTTTTGCACAATATTTTATATCTCTTTTAATATTGAATAGGAATAATTAATTTTGTATTTAAATAAAATTAATTAAAGTAATGTTATTACTTATAACACGGGCACTGTCGGATTTGAACCGACGACTCTTTAGGAGTACTCGTTTTCAAGACGAGCGCCATAAACCAGACTCGACCAAGTACCCTTTCTAATTATTATTATTTTAAGACCGAAGGGAATTGAACCCTTATAATATCCATTATGAGCGAACTGCATTAACCAATTATGCTACAGTCTTTAAAAAATTAGTATATTTGTATATAATACATTATAAAGTATATTTTATTCATAAAATAAAGTATATATATATTATATTATAAAATATATCTCTCTTAATAATATTATTAATTGAAGAGTTTAGGAATCGAACCTAATGTGGTCAGAGACCAATTCTTTTACAGAGAACCACCATTACCAATCGGATCACCTCTCCTTCAAAATAAAATTAATTATTATATAAACTTCTTTTAAGTTAAGTTTATAATATTATTATTTTTTAGAATAATAATTTTAATAATTAGGTAACTTATTCATTAAATTAAACTTACGAAAATTTAATATTAGCAAAAAGGAAGGGGAGAAAATCTATAATTTAAAATTTAAATTTTTAAACAAATAATAAAATTATTCGTGAGTATTAGTTAAAGAGATAGCACCAGATCCTATTTCTAATATGAACCCTATAGTTAATACAAAGAAGAAGATTAAACCTATAACAAAACCATAAGTACTTACTTGATACAAAGTTACAGCTAATGGAAATAATAATAAGATTTCTAAATCGAAAACTAAGAATAACATAGCCACAATATAAAAATGAATTTGGAAAGTAGATCTAGTTTGACCTTCAATAGCTAAGAAACCACATTCATAAGCAGATGTTTTAGCTTCGTAAGCATTTTTAGGAGCTAATAAAACATTTAAAGCTAATAACACAAAAGCTAAAAATGGAACAAGTATAAACAATGTCATTATATTATTCATGATATATTATATTTATAAAATAATAATATTGATAGTAACTGTACACTATTTAAAATTATTGTAGGTTTAATTAAGAATAATAATATCCCTAATGTTAAACTAGATATTAAGAAACTATGAAAATTATTTAATACTAATTCATTACTTTCTGTTATATTTGAATTAGCTTTTGTTTCTTCTGTATGTAAAACTCTTATTATTTTTATGTAATATGAAGCACTTATTACACTAGTTAATATAGCTACAATAGCCATTACATAATATTGACTATCAATAGCAGAATATAATACATAATATTTAGAAAAGAAACCAATTAAAGGCGGTACACCAGCCATTGAGAATAAACAAATAGTTAAACTTAAACTTAAAATTGGGTTATGGAAGAATTGTCCTTTTAATTGTGATATAAAATTAATATCTGAATTAATTAAGTTATTATTAATTAAATTATTTTTATTAATAACATAACCAAATGCTAATAAGATTAAAAATACATTTAAATTTGTTAAACTATATTGAATTACATAAAAATATAAAGCTTCTATTGAACTTGCTGAATTTATTGCTAAAGCAATTAAAATAAATCCAACATGAGAAATAGTACTATAAGCTAATAATCTTTTTATTCTAATTTGTGATAAACCAACAACTGTTCCTATAATTAAAGATAATAAAGCACTTAATAATAATAAATGTTTAATTTCTATTATTTTATATTTAGCAAAAGTCAAGAAAAATACTGGTAAGAAATTAATATTCTCTAATACTAATAAAGAAGTTGATAAATTTAATCCATTTATTATTTCAAATAGTAAGAATATTATAGCTATTTTAGGCATAATAGTTAACCAAATAGTAACTATAGTAGGACTATTATCATAAACATCAGGAGCCCAATTATGTAAAGGTGCTGCTGCTATTTTAAATAATAAACCTAAGAAAATAAATATAATACCTAAAGTTATACCCAATGAAACAGTATCATTAAATGTAAAAGCATGTAAAACAGAACTTAAACTATATAAAGATTCAAAATTAGTAATCCCTGAATATGAGTAAATTAAAGCTACTCCTAATAATATCACACAAGATGATAATCCACCTAATAAGAAATATTTTAATCCTGCAGCTGTAGCTGATTCAGAATCTCTATATAAAGTTGCTAAAATATAAACTCCAAAAGATTGTAATTCTAAACTTAAATACATTGAGATAAAATCTGAAGATGATAATAATAATGAAGAACCTAAACTACTAAATATAACTATTAAAGAATATTCAGTAGCTGGATTATTTATATAACTTAATTTATCTGATTCTAAATTAAAATTATTTTTGTAACTATTTTTCAATAGATGTTTATTAAATATAGGCCAAGCTGTTAATATTAAAGCTCCTATAATATATATAAAGATATCTATTGTTTGTGATGTTATAGTTACATGGAATAAACCACTATATATACCTAAACCTGATTCAATTGATTGAATATATAAGGAATTTAAAGATAAACCTGCGGCATAGATAAATATAATAGCAGTTAACCTAACAAATAAATTAGGAGACAAATTCATTCTAATAGAAGGAATGGCAATAGCCACAATTAATATTAATAAACTAATAAAAATCATTAAATCCTTAAATACCCTTATATAAATATATTCTATATAAATTATTTTAAATTTTATAAAAATAATAATAAAAATAATTTATATATCTTTATACTTTTATATATATATAATTATAAACTATGGTCAGAATTAATATTAATACAAATATTATATAATATTTTATTATTTGATATTTTTAATAAAGAAGAAATAATATATTGGAGGGGATTTTAAATATTAAATCTTTATTTACTTTGTTTAAAAATTTTACTTCTATAATTCTTTTGTTTTCAGGATTATTATTAAAATTAATGTAATAATAATATACTAGATATATTTATATATTATAATATTAGAATCTAGATTTTCTTGAAATAAATATAGTAGCTACCATTGCTAATAATAATAATATACTACATATTAATAATAAAGCTGCTCCATATGTATATAAATTGTGTCCTATAGCTTCAATATGTAAAAAATTAGAAATAGTAATATCAGCAATAGAAGGATTAAATGTAGTTAATACATTAACTAAAGATGAATTATTAACTGATAAAAATAAACTATTTATTGTATTAGTTAAATCAAAGAACATAGAGATAATAGATACATTATTAATTTGGAAAGGTATTATAGAAAAGATTATATAAATAAATAAAGAACCTATAGCTAATGCTAATGGAAAATTTTGTGTATATTGAGATCCTGTTTCTAAAATATCTGTTAATTTTATATTAATCATCATAATTACAAATAAGAATAATACAGTAATAGCACCTACATATAATAAGATATAAGATATACCAATAAATTCAACACCTAATAAAATTAAATACCCAGCAATATTAAAGAAAACTGAGATTAAAAATATAACAGCTAATACAGGGTTAGTAGAAGTTATAACTAATAAACTAGATAGAATAGCTCCAAAAGCTAAAATGTTTAATAATAAATTTTTCATATGTAAAAATAAATTTTATGCCTACGTTTGACCGTTCGTAATATTTATATATTACAACTAAAGGCTGAATACATTAAATATTAATAGAATGTATTAATACTTAAGAAGGTTTTACCTAGAATTTTTGACCTAATTTTTTTGTTGTTTAATTATAAATAAAGGCAGAGTTCCTATGAACAAAAAACAATAAAACGTAAATATATATAGTATAAATTAAATAAGATTATAATACATTTATTTACGTACTTATAAATATAAGTATTTATATATATAAGTATTTAATCGCTATTAATTGCGAATATTTAAATAAAAAGGGGATTAATAACTAATTTAATTATATTTAAATTAATCAAAATATTCAATAAAAAGTTAATACAAACGATAGAAATTATAAGATAATAATAAAAACTAGTTATATTATTATTTGACAAAATTATTTAAATATAATCCTGTTGATACAGATATACTAAAGGCTCCTCTTCTATTTTTATTTGTAAATCTAGCAGTTTCAACTAATACTGCTTTTTTTCTAGCTAAACTTCCTATTTTCTCAGTTTTTACTGTTTTTCTTGGCACTATTTTTTGTGTTGGAAATCTACCGGCAAATTTAATAGTTAATCCAGTTAAATAACCAGGTATAACTGAAAATCTTTTTCTTTGAATATTAGCAGTAGGTTTAGTTATTAAGGCTGATTTATAAATTTTACTTAATATTCTTCTAATTTTTATATTCTCAGATAAATAAGATAATAAATTAACAATAATATTAGGATCATAAAAAGGATAATGTAATCTTATTAATTCTAATTGAACAGGTTTATTAAAAATTTTACTTAATAATTGAGATAAAATCTGTAATTTTTGATTATAAATATTTAAGAACATAGAATTATTCTGTAATTTATTGATATTACAATTATCTTCAGAATAATGAATAGGTTTTTTATAATTAATAAATGCATTATTAAATAATCTTTTTATTCTTTTTTGAGCTTGAATATCTGACATTTCTAATGATTCATTTCTTTTTATTATTGTATCAATTATTTTTTTAATTTGTTTTGTGGGCATAGTAAAATTTTGTACCACTTCTTTTTGTGCATTAAAATTTAATTTATTAAATAATTTTATAATTTTTTGTTTAGAATTAAAATAAGTTGATTTAAATAATTTTGTAATTTCTTTTCTAGTTTTATAATCTAACTTAATTAATAATTTATTAATTATATTTTGACTCCATTTTGCTCTCATCTGTTTAGATAATTTTACATCAGGATAAAAAAATAATTGAATAAATATTTTATCATTTATATAAGATATTCTAGGTTGGCTAATTAAACAATGCATTAAAATAAAAGCTGAATGTAATAAAGTATATATATTTCTTATTAATCTAGTATTATTTAAATTAAATTTATACATATTATTTTTACTTGTAGCTAATTCAGGATAATATTTACTAATTAATCTGATATAATTAATAATTTTAATATTATTATTAGAATTATTATTCACTAATAAATTTAAAGGAAATTTTATATTATTAATAATATTATTATCAATATATTTATTATTCATATTATCATTAATTTTACTTATGTTATTTAATGTGGTATTTGTATTTATTTTAGATTGTGCATTTATTTGTTCTTTTGTTATATTTACTAAATCTAAAGAATTATTTATTTTTTTAGAATTTTTTATTTGTTGACTATAAAATTGTAAACTTTTTAATTTTCTTCTGAAAAATTTAATTTTTGTTTTAGAACTATTTTTAAATAAACCATCAAAATTACCTATTACATATGAAGGACTGTGTGCACTTCCTTTATATTTTTGATTCATAGACATAGATAAGTATAATTTTTGTTTTAAACTTGAATAGAATAAAGGTATTATTTTTCCTATTTTTCTTTGATTATTTTCCATTTGTGTTTGTTTTTTTGTGCTAAAAATTTGAGTTATTTTATTAACTTAATTAAACATATTCGAAAAAATATAAATAAAGTTAATAAATATTTACATATTAAGATAAAATATGATATATCTACTTTATTTACTTATTTAATAATCCATTAATTAATATAAAATATAATGTTAATATACGGGATACGATACAATATAAAAATTATTAAAATAATAGCTGAAAAAAGAATAAATACTTACTAATTTTAGTAAGAAAGGAATAAATATTTAAAATATTAATATAAAATTGTATCCTTAATATTATAAATAATATTGTCAGCTCATACTTTTAAACTTAAACACAATAAGTATAACAATATATCATATAAGGAGGGGTTAAAACTAATAATGAGTGAAACTTAAGAAATAATAATATTATTATATGTTATATAATATAGTTGATACTGATACATGTATTGAATCTAATATTACATTAGGAAATATACCTAATAATATTGTAGGTAATAATAAAGAAATTAAAATAATAAATTCTCTTCTAGTAATATCTAATACAATAACATTATTCATATTAGGTGAATAAGTTCCATATGATATTCTATTATATAAGAAGATAGAATAACAAGCAGATAATACTATTCCTGTAGCTCCTAAGGCTGATACCAGTGGATTAATTTCCCATATTCCAATTAAAGATAATTGTTCTCCTAAGAAATTTAAACTTAAAGGTATACCTGTGTTACATAATGTAAAAATAAAGAATAAGATTGAGAAGACAGGCATATAAGTAACTAAACCTCTAATGTATTTAATAATTCTAGTACCTGTTCTATCATAAATAATTCCACCTACACAAATAAATAAAGCAGGAGAAACAAATCCATGTGCTAAAGCTAATAAAATAGCTCCTTCAATACCTTGGATATTATTAGAAAATAAACCTAAAATAACTACACTCATATGAGCAATACTTGAATAAGCAATAAGAGTTTTAGTATCTTGTTGAATAATTGTAGTTAAAGATGCATAAATTAAAGTAATAATAGCAATAGTTTGAACTAAAGGTCCAAAATAATTTGAAGCATCAGGTAATAAGTTAATTAATATTCTTATATAACCATATGTAGCAAATTTTAATATAGTAGCAGCTAATAAAATAGACCCAGCTAAAGGACTATCAGCATGTGCTCTATATAACCAACCTGTAAATGGCCATAATGGAGTTTTAATTGCAAGAGCTAAGAAGAAAGCTAACCATAATATTTTTTGTGCCTCAGCATTAATCTCAACTAAGGATAATAATTGGAAATCAGTAGTACCTGCTAAATTAAAAATTTTTAAAATTGCTAACAACATAAATAAAGATCCAAATAATGTATATAAGAAAAATAAATTAGCTGATCTGAATCTAAATTCTCCAGATCCATAAACTATTATAATAATAAATAAGATAGGTAATACACTTTCAAAGAATATATAAAATAATAATAAATCTAATACTAAAAATACTGCTAACTGTAAAGTTTCTAAAATTAAGAAAGCAATTAAAAAGAATTTCAAGTTAGAATTTATAATATAAGCATTAGAAATGATAGCAATAGGAGAAATGAAAGTAGTTAATAAAACAAAATATAAAGATATTCCATCAACACCAAAATTTAAATGTCCAAAAGTTAAGTAATCAAATTCAGAAACAAATTGAAACTGAGTTGTATTAGAATCGAAATTTAACCATAAGAAAATAGAAATTAATAAATTAATTAAAGAAGTGGTAATAGCAATAGTTCTCATTTTAGAATGACTTCCTATAGTATTTTCTGCTATAGGTAAAATAAATAGAGAACCTATTATAGGTATAATTAATAATAAAGTTAACATCTGTTTGTTTGTGAGTTATTGTGTGTTTTATTTTATTTCCTAAATGTAGTATTTTATGTATATTATTTTTTAATATTTATTTTATATGGAGAGTAATTAAGTATTTTATTAAAACTTATAATTTATTTAAAAATAATTAATTTCTATGTAAATTAATGTTTAATAGATAAACTAGGTAATAAAGTAAAGAATAAAGCTGATACATAGATAATAATTAATCTAAATTCAGATATAATGTAAGTATTAAACAATAAAGGTGCGAATACTAAGAATACTAATGATAATATTCCTATTGTTATGTATAAGGAATAAGTAGTAATAACTCCAGTATCTAATTTCGCAATATTATTAGCAGTATTTTCTAATACAGAAGCTAATCCATAAGGACCTAATAATTCAATTACTCCTCTATCTAATACTTTAGAAATAGTATTACCAGTTAATAATCCTACTGAAATTAAATAATAATTATAAATTACATCAAAGAAATATTTACCGTTAAGGAAAGTATAAATTTTGTTACCTAAAGCAGAATCAGTTAAATTAATAATAAAATCAGGATATACATGATATAAAAATATAGCACTTGTAGCACCTAATATTGAGAATAATGTTGGTAATAATTTAATTAATAAAGGTAAACTAAATTCAGCTTCAATAATAGAAATATTATTAGGGTTAATAAAAATAGAATTAGCAAAGAAATCTGAACCCACTCCAACGAATAAATCAGAGAAAACGAATCCAAATAATATACTAAATAAAGCTAAAATAAATAAAGGAATAATAACAGCAAAATTAGATTCATGAGAATTTAAATACACATTTTTAATACCATTTGGCACAGTTAAGAATACTAAACTTATTAATCTGAATGAGTAAAAAGCTGTTAAACCAGCTGTTAAACTTCCCAATATATAAGCATAAATACCTGAAAAACTGTATTGTCCATAAGCTAATTCTATTATTAAATCTTTACTATAGAAACCTGTTAACCATGGAGTAGCTAATAAAGATAAAGATCCAACTAACATAGCTGTATAAGTAAATGGTAAGAATTTAATTAAACCTCCCATTTTTCTAATATCTTGTTCATCAGCGAAACTATGAATAACAGCACCAGCACCTAAGAATAATAATGCTTTAAAGAAAGCATGGTTCACTACATGCATTAAAGCTACATTATATTGACTTAAACCTACAGCCATAACCATATAACCTAATTGAGATATTGTACTGAAAGCAATTATTCTTTTTAAATCATTTTGTACTAAACCACAAGTAGCTGCAAAGAAAGCTGTACTCGCTCCAATTAAAGTAATAACTAATAATGCAGTTGGACTAAATTCTAAAATAGCAGAAGATCTAATTAATAAATATAAACCAGCTGTAACCAAAGTAGCAGCATGTAATAAAGCACTAACTGGTGTAGGAGCTTCCATAGAACCAGGTAACCAAGAATGTAAAGGAATTTGAGCAGATTTAGCCATAGCTCCTATTAATAATAATAAACTAATTATAGTAATAGCTGTTTCATTCATAAAAGGTGCTAAACTAAAAATTGTTGAATAATCCACAGATCCGAATAAGGCAAATAATGCAAAGAATCCAATACTTAATCCCATATCACCTACTCTATTCATAGTTAAAGCTAATATAGCAGCTTTATTGGCTTGAATTCTAGTAAAATAGAAGTTAATTAATAAATAAGAAACTACACCAATACCTTCCCAACCTATAAACATAACAAAATAATTAGCACCAGAAACTAAAAATAACATGAAAAAAGTGAATAATGATAAATAAGAGAAGAATCTTTGATTATGAGGATCTTCAGCTAAATAAGAAGTTGTATATATATGAATTAATGTAGATATGTATAATACAGGTATAAACATTGCTACAGTTAATTGGTCAAATAAGAATTCCCATGAGATAGACATAAATTCTGAATCTACCCAATTAAATAAATAAACTGAAACAGGTGAACCACATATACCAACTTCATAGAATGCTATTGTAGCCAATAAAGAAGAAATAGATAAACAAGTACATGTAATAATATGAGATCCTGTTATACCTATTTTTCTACCCATAAAACCAGATACAAAAGATGCTAATAAAGGTAAAATTAAAATTGATAAATACATAAAATTTTTAAGATCTAATAGAAATATTTCCTCTTAATCTATAAAAAGCAACTAAAATACTTAAACCTATCACTGATTCAGCTCCAGCTATTGAAATAATATAAATACTGAAAGTTTGTCCAATATTATCATCAAATCCAAAGGAACTAATTAAAATTAACACAGTAACAGCAAGAAGCATAATCTCTATAGCTATAATCATTAAGATTATATTTTTTCTATTTAAAATAAATCCTAATATACCGATTAAAAATAATAATATTGATAGATTCATAAGTAATATAAAAGCTTTATTACCCTTAAGGACATTTAATAAATCTAATTATTTATTTAAATAATATTACAATTTGGTAATCTAATTATTTCTATAAATAATTGAAAAAGTAAATTATTCAAAATTTTAATTATTTATTGAATATATTTACTTTTTAATTAAATAAGTTTTCTAACTTTTCTTATTTAGAATAATGGAAGAATGGGGATTAAATTTGTATTAAAATATAATTTTTAAATAAACAATATATATATAATTTTGTTTAATTAATTAAACAGAGGTGAAAGTAAAATAAAGATTAAATAAACTAATATTAAAACAAAGTAAATATTATACTTTTGGTTATTAATATTATAATCCACCCCAGTAATACACAGCAATAAATAAGAATAACCAAACTATATCAACAAAATGCCAATATAAGATAGCTGATTCACATCCTTGATGATGAGTATTTGTTAAATGATAATTTATAGTTCTAACTAATTGAACTGTGATAAAGATAGTTCCAACTATTACATGAATACCATGTAAACCTGTTGAACAGAAGAAAGCACTTCCAAATACTGAATCTGATATTGAAAAAGATGAATTAGCATATTCTAAATATTGTAAGAATGTGAAAAGAACTGCAAATAATACAGTTAATTCTAATCCTCTTAAAGTATCTTTTCTGTTTCCATTAATTAATGCATGGTGACCATAAGTTACAAAAGCTCCTGAAGATACTAATAATATTGTATTTAATAATGGTATAGCAAAAGGATTTAATGGAGTAATTCCTTGAGGTGGCCATACTCCTCCTATTTCAATAGCAGGAGCTAAACTTGCATGGAAGAAAGCCCAGAAAATACTTAAGAAAGCAAAAACTTCACTAACAACAAAAAGTAAGAATCCAATTTCTAATCCTTTTTTAACTTGTTTTGTATGATGTCCTCCTAAAGTAGCTTCATTACCAACATCTCTGAACCAGAAAGTCATACCTCCTAAAGTTAATACAAATCCTAATTCTAATATTAGATCACCAGAATAGTAACCTTGCATATACATTACAGCTCCGATAGTTAAGTTTAATAATGCAAAACTTAATACTATAGGCCATGGTGAAACTTCTACTAAATGATAAGGGAAAAATTGAAAATTATGTGATTTTATCATAATAAATTAAATTTGGTCCAAAATTATAAATTAAAAAGAAATAAAATAACATTCTACGAATATTATATATAGTATATAAATATGCAAAAATATTAGAAAATAATAAAATTATTAAACTAAAATTATATTAATAAATAATAAGATTTAAATAAGAAATTTACAGAATCAAATTAGTTTAATTAGTATAAATACTGAGTTAATTTAATTATAAAATTAAACTTTATTCATACAAATTTATAAATAATTATAAAAATGGCTATAAATACTTTATAAAGTTAATATTAATTAATAGAAATAATAATATTTAATATACCGAAATACAAATATTTATTTAATTATTAATATACAAATAAAAAATAAATATTTTATTAAATAAAACACATCATATTTATGTTTTTAGTAGATTGCTTAAGAATAATACAAATTAATTATATTATATATTACTTTTAATATTATAAATAAGAATTAAACAAATAAGAATAATTCTTACTCAATAAGGAGGGAATATAATATAAAATATAAAAATATAAATATATGAAAATATAAATATATAAATTTGTTAATTAACAAATTATTCAGTAGCTAAATCTATTAAAGTATTTTCAACTAAACCAATTACAGGAACAATAAATACGAACCATGCAAAATAGAAGAATGTTGATACTTGACCAATAAATACAAAAGGTTCATTAGGATGTTGTGAACCAATCCACATTAAGATGAAGAAATTAAATACAAAGAACCAGAAAGCTACTTTCATAGCAGGTCTAAATTGGTTACCTCTTTGTCTTGATACATCTACAATAGGTAATATTAATAAGATTAATAATGAACCAAACATAGCTAATACTCCTAATAATTTATTAGGTATTGATCTTAATATAGCGTAATATGGTAATAAGTACCATTCTGGTACAATGCTTGCTGGTGTACTCATAGGATTAGCTTCAATATAATTATCACTATGTCCTAATAAATTTGGATAATAGAATACTATTACAGATAAAATTAAAAAGAAGAAGAATATTGTTATAAGATCTTTAAACATATAATATGGGTGAATTGCATATCTATCACCATTAGATGAGATACCATTAGGATTATTTGATCCGTGTGTATGTAAAGCAATTAAGTGAGCTAAAGCTAAAGCTGCTAATAAAAATGGTAAGATATAATGTAATGAAAAGAATCTATTTAAAGTAGCATTAGATACTGAAAATCCTCCCCATATTAATTCTACTAAATCTTGACCAAATACAGGAATAGCACTTAATAAATTAGTAATAACAGTAGCACCCCATAAACTCATTTGACCATAAGGTAATACATAACCTAAGAAAGCTATAGCCATCATTAAAACTAAAATAATTACTCCTATAGACCAAACTAATATTCTAGGTGATTTATATGAACCGTAATAAATATTTCTACCTATATGTCCATATACAAAGATAAAGAAGAAAGAAGCAACATTTGCATGAGTATATCTGATTAACCAACCATTATTAACATCTCTCATAATATGTTCTACACTATTAAAAGCAAAATCTACATGTGGTTGATAATGCATAGCTAAGAAACATCCTGTTAAGATTTGAATTATTAAACAAGTAGCTAATAATGAACCAAAATTCCATAAATATGAGATATTTGAAGGTTGAGGTGAATCTACTACATAAGAATTAAATAATCTTAGTAAAGAGTGACTTTTAAGTAATCTCATAATTATTTATAATAAGAATATAAATTATATAATTAAATTTAAGAATTATCTAAATTATTAGTAATAATTAAATTAGCAGTTATTATAAATCACTGACTAAAATATAATATTTTGTGTTTAATTTTATTTATAAATATATAAGGTTATAAATTTTATTTGTAAAATCTGATTTTTTATTCACTGTAACAATAATTCTTCTTTTATTAATTTTAGAATGAATTATATAATAATAATAGTTAAATATAAGCCCAAGAAGATTTGAACTTCTACGATTATCTCATCAAGATAACATTCTACCTTTAAATTATAGGCTTTATTAAAAACAAAATTATATCAACTTAAATAATTAGTATTAATTTGTTCTTTTCATATTTTACATATAATATACAGATATTTAATTAACTCCTTTTAATAAATTTTATTAATATTTTATTTTATTTATAAGTCCCAATTTTACTAATTTAACTTATGAATATAAATTATATAATAATAATTGGAGGGATAATTAATATGTATGTATATTATTACACAAAAACAAATTCTTTGTTGTTTTTAAGGATATATACTATTAAAAATTTACTAACTAATTACAGAATCTTTAATATAATTAATAAAGTTAATATTAGAATTTAATTAAATTAGTAAGGTGCTATATCAAATGCTACTAATATACTTGGTACTAAAATAATAAAAGCTACAGCTATAGGTAATAAGTTAATCCAACATAAAGAAATTAATTGATCATATCTTAATCTAGGTAAAGTAGCTCGGAATAACACAAATAAGAAACAGAAGATACAAGTTTTTAAACCTAAAACAATAGATTGTAAATTAATAAATGAACCATTAATTATTATTTCTGGAAAATTATAACCACCTAAGAATAAAATAGCTGTAATACAACTAAATAAAACAATAGAAGAATATTCAGCTAAGAAGAAAAATACAAAAGGAACTGAAGAATGTTCAGTAAAGAAACCAGCAACTAATTCAGATTCAGCTTCTTGTAAATCAAAGGGTGTTCTACTTGTTTCAGCTAAAATTGATATAAAATAAAATATAAATACTGGTAATAATGGAATTATAAACCATATCGATTGTTGTACTTCAATAATAGTTGAATAATTAAATGATCCTGCTAATAAAATAATAATTAAAATAGCAGAACTTAAAATTAATTCATAGGATATCATAGCAGCAGTTGATCTTAAAGATCCTAAAAAGGCATATTTAGAATTAGCTGACCATCCTGCAAATAATATACCATAAACACCTAATGAAGATAATGCTAAAGTATAAAAGATCCCTAAAGAAAAATCAAATAAAGTTAATCCTTGACCAAATGGAATAACACCCCATCCTAATAAACTAAAAATTAAAGTAGAAACAGGAGCTAAATAGAATAAAACTTTATTAGATTGACTAGGTATAACAGTTTCTTTCAAGATTAGTTTTAAAGCATCCGCAAAAGGTTGCAGTATACCATAATAACCTACTACAGTAGGTCCTACTCTTCTTTGGTGTGCAGCTAATTGTTTTCTTTCTATAATTGTCATAAAAGCTACTGATAATAACATAGGTAATATAACAGTTAATACATCAATTAAATTAATTAATATATTAATAATAGTCAATAAATAATTATTTATCATTAAATTTATTAAATTAAATATATTCTCATAATCTACCCTGGGTGTTTTGTTTGTTTTAAATAAACAGAGTAATTGCAATATTAGTATTATTTGTGATTTATACTATAAATAATATGATAAAAAATCATGATTAAATTAAGTTAATATACATAAGCTTATTAAAAAAAGGTTTTATTTAATAATAACTAAATTTTATTAATTATAATATAATTAGAATAATTAATAATATACTTAAATTAATATTATTACACTGTGACAATATTTTAAATCTAATTTAGATTTAGATTTTTTTTTATTATTCTCTTTTGGACTCGAACCAAAATTAACACTTTAGAAGAATGATGTTCTAACCATTGAACTAAGAGAATTTATTACAGAGTTAAGAAGGAATTGAACCTTTAAATTATTAAACTTTGCAGGTTTACTACAGAACCATCTGTAAACTTAACCCTTAAAAACAAATTTTATCTACTCTTATAGTGTTATTTATTTTTTCATTCAAATTATAAATTTTATTAAAAATAAATTAACTACTTTTATAATATATTTATATTTTTTTTTTTTCTTTAATTATTATATTAGTTAATAATTTTTTTATTAAAGATAAAAGTGTAGATATAATTATATCTACATTTTATTAATTTATTAATAAATTAATCTTAAAATAATTCTATTTTATTAAGGTGATTAAAAGTCCTCTTCTATAATTATACTACCTTAAGAAAAGGTCATTAAAGTTTTGTATAAGATTTTATTTCTAAAAAGAAAAGATCTTTAAAGTATATTTTTAAGTATTTTACTTTTAAATATATTTAATTAGTCTTATAGATAAATAAACCCTAATTATCTCATTTAAAAATAAATAAGTAATATATTATAATAATATAAATTATTATTTATTTTATACTTTATTTTTTTTTTATTTTTTTTATT
>Ga0307511_10000834_pt1 | contig 32820 bp, 42 predicted proteins | sample 13_EM_MG_FD_200266 | JGI IMG/M metagenome (GOLD analysis project Ga0307511, IMG submission 200266) | Populus trichocarpa ectomycorrhiza microbial communities from riparian zone in the Pacific Northwest, United States - 13_EM | ecosystem: Host-associated > Plants > Roots > Unclassified | place... | reverse complement strand
GCCCGACGGACTAGACCCGCTGACACTTATTCGTGATCGGAGGCGATAAACATCAACATCGTTGAGTCGAAGATGGTCATCCGTCGACGAGGTGAAGCTGGTACCACGACTCAGGGCAACGTGGGCATAAGGTTCAGCCCCTCCATTGGTCACCTCAAGGGTTTCTAGTCTACGGGCACGAGGGGGTACTGTGATAGGCACGTACGCGTACTTCACCCGGCACCGAATCTATTCCCGAATCAACCGGAGATCATAGCGGTGCACGATAATGAACGAACGTTCCTCCGCCAACTGACTCTATGAACGTGTCTCAATCTGAATGAGGTGGAGTCGAATGAATACCCTGCCAAACGGATGTCAATCGCTTCTGTAGATCCATCTTTTGATTTCTGGCGGTGTGTACGACCCGCGGGAAGCTCCAAAGGTGCTTCTCCTCAGGAATTGAACGTGATACAGCTATAACACTGTACTGGGTTTGACCTTTCAGGCTGAAAGGCGGTGCGACGTCATGGTTGATAGTAAACCACAGCACCAACGGACCGGGAGGATCCGAACGGACTTGCACCACTGGTCCGATTGTCCGGCGGGCCAATGCACGACCAGCGTGATGAAGCGGTACTACTCAAAGCCTCAAGTGCCCTCTCTCCTTCCTCCTTTCGTCGTTTATACCATACACCTCACGCACCTCCAATCGCACTGAAATAGGCGGGCGGGCCATGGAAAACGAATGCCACCCGAAAGGTTGATGATCGACGGTTGTGGATCCAATCTATCAACACCTGGACCCGAGAAGAGTGAGATTGAATGCTTCCAGGTTCGAATGAACCAACCGCGTTCTCAAATGGCAGAGATCCGACATGAAAGTCCGCTCGTCCCTTTACTCCAATCCGCCTGATGAATGGGGCCAAGTCGTGGCTGATCGGTACAAGCCTTCGTTCGCGTAGGTTCGCGTCCGGTGAACGGGACGAATTCTCTCTCCCACGGAACAAAGAAATCGGCCCGCAATGAGATTTTCTGCAGACTTCGCGATATTGCATGAAGAGCTTAGAGGTTACTATGGAGAGTGGTGTCCTCGCCTTCCGCCACGGTCCGGCGGTCAGGCCGGCACGGAAGATCCCGAACGCTGAACTCAGTTTGATTCCCACCCAGTATGACGCGACCCCGACTCTCACACCGAAGCACTCCAACGCATATGTAGGGATGCTGAACGGTTTGTCGCAGTTGTTACAATGCCACGCGTACCATTTATAACCACTATTTTAGTTGACGACGCTGTACGCAAATGCCTCGTTCGACAGTTCCGTTTCGAGCACCCCGATCTCTTTCCCGCAGACATCACAGACCGCCCAACATCAGAGTTCCTGGACCAATACGCGGTTGTTTTTCAATGCACGGCCTGTGGGAGCGTGTACCACTTCAAAGATTCCGTATCTCACGGAATGGAATGCCCTCAATCCTCTCCCAGACCGTGGTCCATCGAATCCTCCACCCCTGCCAAACACAACATCGTCGCACTCGTTCCATCTCTCCTCGAAGTTCTCGAATTACCCCAAGCCGTTACTTTGAGCTCCACGACCGAAAGATCACTTTGATTTTCAAGGGCTTGTGAGTACGTTCAGTTTCGCAGCGACTTTGGTGGCTGAACCAGGCTTGTGAAGCTTAGTCATGTCATCTCCGAGAATTAAGAACACGAAGAGATCCATTCAAAGGTCCTTGGGAAGACACGGAGCCATACGACACATCACCCGACTCTCGGACGCTCAACTTATAAATGACCACGACACGTCCGCATTGGCATCCAAAATCGTACGCGTAGACTGTGAACACCTTTGGAGCGGCGAACTAGGTAGAGGGCCCTCCACGCAGTTGCGACGCGTGCCAACTAGGAGGAAGTGGGATGCCACTTTGGTTTGCAGTCAACCGGGACGAAGGTTTACTTCGGTAGTAGCGCGGAGTTTAAGCAATACCACTTGGTCGCAAAGTGTGTACACATTCTGTTCAATGTTCAGGGTTTTCTCTAATCAATTCCAAGGGACAGGTACACCACGCCGATGATGTCCCACTTGTCTGTTGAGCATCCATGAGATCGGATATTGACGAGTACTACCCACGATGCTGATGACCCACGGTGAACTCGAGTGTTTCGATGGCGTTGTGGGACGGGTTGTTGCAGCGAAGTCGGAAGGGCGCATACAGGGGTGAGGAGATCGCAGTTAAGTGTATCTCGTTCAATCAGCCTGTCACATCCGAAAGAATTCACGTAAGTAAGTTGTGTGGATCGCAGGGCTCAGGCTGTCGACACTTGGCTATAGGTCTCTTACAAGGGTGTCATCGTCTGGGCAACCCTAGATCACCACAACGTTGTCCCGTTTCTCGGTGTGACCCCACGCTCTCCATCCCAGATCACCCAGGGGATGCCATTCATGACTTCGCGAGGGAGCGTCCCGATCTCAGTGCGAAATTGGTGAGGACTGGTCCTAGCCTTCAACATCCAGGTAGCTCACCGTAAAAGGAAACGTTTAGCTCCTAGATGTGACCGCTGGTCTTGAGTTCATCCACAAGAACGGCGTGGCCCATGGAGATCTGAAAGGGGTACGAGAACCCGTTCCTTTTCGTTGCGTGTTCGCTGAGTTGAGGGATAACCAGGACAACGTCTGGTCGACTCGAATTACACTGCTCGGCTCGCGGATTTCGGTCTTGCGAGAGTCACCGCCGTTGGTGTAAGGATCCCCGGATTCTCTTTCTCGGTGCACCGTGGTGAAGGAACGTATGGATGGTTCCGGAGGTTACGAGGTGATTGCGTGTATTTTCCGTTTTCATACTCTCGCCCGCGATCTGTAGGTGATATCACACGGCATCCCTTATCCTGGGCTGAAAGATCTTGCAGGAAAACCCTCGCTGGTGAGCGGCCAAAACGGCCGTCGACGGACGAGATTTGTAATGCCTTCGCTCACTGCAGGGACAAAGACCCCGTGAATCGGCCTTTCGAGGAGGGGCTGAGGAGATACTTCAAGACATTGACGACAGATGGCTAGCTACCGCCCAAATCCCTGTTATCGCCCAATCCATCGTCGCCCCAGAAATTCCTAACGATCCGACCTCAACATTCCCCGTCTCCCTCCACAACACCAGTCGGTTCCTTTCCCCGTGAACACCGGCGATCGGAGCAATTTCTTGTTCCCGATACCATCCCCTTCTTATTCCGCGGCAAGCGTGGAATTCCTCCAGTAGATGCGCGGGAGAAATGATACGAGGATTTGAATGGGATGGTCTCTCCGATAGCTACCTCCAATAGTTTCACTCTCAGACTAGGGTGAGTGGAATCCCCTGTTCTTCGAACAGTTGTCTCTAACTGACTCATGATTTGGTAGTTCTTAGATACGAGTCTTGCAACCAAGGTAAAGCGAATGGATCATCCTTTGAGTTGGCTAAAATCGCTAACATTGGGCATTCTTGACGTAGCCGCTTCGACCCGATCGCCAAACTGTAGCATTCCAACTTCCAGACGGGAGGCTCGTCATCACGTTCTCTAACCCCCACCTTCCAATTGGACCGCGCTCACTACCTGGTTGGCCGGCATAGCACCGCGTGTACGAAACGACATATTGTACGTTCATCTACCTGGCGGTCAATCCTCCTATGCAAAACGAGCCTCCCACAAACCGCATGTCCGCAACCAAGACGTTTTCCAACCTCTGGTGCATTGATCCCCCTTCCTCGTGTATTTTTCCGATAGTCACGTAAACAGTACTCAAACATACTGCAATATATTCACCCCCTACAACCAAGGCGGTTGTCTGATATTTGGGTACGATTGCGCCTTCTCTCACTCCGGATTCAGGTCGGCGAATTGATCCGATCGCTCCGAGACACCTCTTAACTCCGCCACCATGATCACTTCTCCCACGACCAGGGGGGTGGATCGCTTGAGGCGGTCCGTATCATCGATATTGAGTACGGCTCCCTAACTAGCGCGTGTAAATGGCTCTAATATCTGTGCAGTTCAGACAGTGGGGACGAAGCTTTCGACCCGCTTGATAGCCGTTTGGGGTCGGGGCAAGGGAAAGGCCAGCCACCCACTCGGTAATCCGCCCCCAGAGACGCGTACTGCGCATGAATCGATCCACCGGCTCCCGCACGAACTTGTTGAAATGATCATCGCCCACCTCACCCGCGACTTCGGCGACCTCAAGGCGTGTTCATTGACTTGTCGCTCCTGGTACATCGCTGCGATTCCACACCTCTACCACACCCTCACTCTCATGGGGACCAGACCAGACGTCGATCTCAGCCAACTGAAGCCACTATTCAGACTCCACGAGCTGGGTCTATTATCTTTCGTGAAAGAACTCCGAGTTGCTTGGTGGCCCAACGCGCGTTGTCGGCTCCCGCCCCTATTCCCTATCCATTTCGACTTGCGCAACTTTTCTGCCCTCACAAACGTTCACACTCTAAAAATCCAGGACCTGGAGCTCTACCATTTCATATCAGACATTGAACTCCACTTCGGGCAATTTTCACAAACCCTGCGATCCATCACATTGTACGATCCGTACTGCACTCCTCGACAGCTGTCACATTTCCTCTCCCTTTTTTCGAACCTGGACAACGTTGGGATCTGGGACACTTCCACATATGTGGACAATAGATACGCACCAGATGCCACTGTCCCCGATAAAAAACTCGTGCAATTCTCCACACCGAAACTACAAGGACGAGTCGCGCTTTACTACTCTGGTTGGGTCGAAACTTGGACACGCCTCGCTTCCTGCGGTGGCCTACGGTTCCGACACGCGGACCTGCGCGGGAGTGCAGGCTCTGCACAAGTCCTGCTGAAGGCGTGTGCAGAGACCCTGGAGACCCTACGAATCACTGCGACGGATGCCACTGGTAAGCAGTTCCGCATGGGTCATCGCGTATTTGACCTCAGTGTGGATTATAGGTTTTGACCTGTCACAGCTCAAGGTCCTTCGATCTTTGCAAATTGACCTCAGCTCGTCGGGCTACAGTCTTATCGCCGCCACAAATCCATTATCGACTCTCGCATCCCCTGTGTTTTCTGAACTCGTTATCGGTCTCGAAGGTTACTTGGTTCCTTTGCCCTGGGTGGGCACATTATCCGGGGTGTTGCGTAGGGTGAACGAAGCCAGATGCTTCAAATTGGTGTTCTTATTTGAGGCTTCAGATTTTTTTGCGAGACGGCAGAATTTGGCGAAATCCCTGGACTCAGTAACTGCGAGTGGTCTCTTTGATTTTCTCGATTCCCCGCCCATCGTCCGTATTGTACGACCCTCCTTCAACAAATGGGATCTCCTTGATCCTTATTAAACACAATTCACACACAGTAATTTACACATAGTATACGTCCCCCATGATATAACGAAAGAGCGTCCTGAAACAATCCGTAATGCTACGACCAGGCAGTCCGAGTAATCGTCAAGTTGCAGGCATCCGAAAGGGCTCGGGACAAATCTAACACGGGTGTTTCCGAGAAATCTTGTCTCTCTTCTGAGGACACTACGAATACACTGAGCCTTCATCGCACTGCCAGAAATAACAGAAGAAAGTGCTGGCCAAGTAAGGTTTAGGCTGCTGGTCGCAGTCGGCGCTTCTCTAGTCCGATGACAGTTTTATCTCGACTCCCTCGTCATCCACCCCCAGAAATTCCTATCGGTTAACAATTCGACCGTTCGACCTCAACATTTTCCGTCTCCCTCCACAACACCAGTTGATTCTTTTCTCCGTAAACACCAGCCGATCGGAGCGATTCCTTGTTCATGATACTATCCCCCTCTTGTTCCGTGGCAGGCGTGTAATTCCTCTAGTAGATGCGTTGGAGAAACGATGCGATGATTGGATGAGAGGGACTCTCCGACAGCTACCTCCAATAGTTTTACTCTCAGACCTAGAGTGAGTGGAATCCTCTGCCCTTCGAACGGTTATCTGAGCAGCTAACTGACTTGATTTAGTAGTTCCCAGGATACGAGTCTCGTAACATCGTAAAGCGAATGGATCACTCTTCGAGTTTGCTAAAATTGCTAACATTTGGGCACCCTTGACGTAGCCTCTTTGACCCGACCGCCAAACCGCACCATTCCAATTTCCAGACAAGAGGCTCCGAATCATCACCTTCAAATTGGACTGTGCTCACTGCCGAGTCAGTTGGCATAACACCACGCGTATAAAACAACATATTGTATGTCCTCGGTAGCCTTCACTTAACTACTCGTTCCATGACGCAAAAAAAAAAAATAAGACCCGCGGCCGTGGAATGTTTGCACGTTCATCTACCTGGTGCCCAACTCTTCTATGCAAAACGAGCCTCCCACAAATCGCATGTCCGCAACAAAGACATTTTCCCAACCTCCAGTGCATTGGCCCCCTTCGTGTATTTTTCCGATAGCCATGTAACGATAGTCATGTAAACAGTACTCAACCATACTGCAATATATCAATCCCTTACAATCAAGGCGACTGTCTCTGATATTTGGGCGCGATTGCACCTTCTCTCACTCCCGGATCCAGGTCGGGCGAATTGATCCGATCGCTCCGAGAAACCTCTTACCACCACCACCATGATAATGTCTCCCACGACCAGAGGGGTGGATCACTCAAGGCGATCTGTATCGTCGATATTGAGTACGGTTTCCTCACTAGTGCGTGTAAATGGCTCTAATATCTGCGCAGTTCGGACAGTGGGGACAAAGTTTTCGACTCGCCTGATAGCCGTTTGGGGTCGGGGCAAGGGAAAGGCCAGCCGCCCACTCGGTAATCCGCCCCAAGAGACGTGTACTGCGCATCAATCGACCCACTGTCTCCCACACGAACTCGTTGAAATGACCGTCCCCCACCTCACAAGGGTCAACCATCTTGACGATGTACCCCACGAGCCACGTACCACACACGAATCGACCCACCCAACCCTGCTCCCGTACGATATCATCGAGATGATCACTGCCCACCTCATCCACGATTTCGACGCCCTCAAGGCATGTTCGTTGACTTGTCGCTCCTGGTACATTGCCACGATCCCACACCTCCACCACACCCTCACTCTTATTGGGGGCGGACGACACGTGGATGGTAGCCAGCTGAAGCGACTATCCGAACTCCATGAACTAGGTCTAACGTCTTTTGTGAAAGAGGTCCAAATCTATAGCGCGTATTGTTGGTTCTGGCCTCTAGTTCTTAGCCATTTCGACTTGCACAACTTTTCCGCCCTTGCAAACGTTCACACTCTGAAAATTCAAGACCTGGAGCTCTACCGCCTCGTATCAGACATTAAACTCCACTTCGGACAATTTTCACAAACCCTACGATCCATCACGTTGTACCATCCCTACTGCACTCCTCGACAGCTGTCGCATTTCCTCTCTTTTTTCCCGAACCTGGACGATGTTGGGATCTGGGATACTCCCGCATATTACGATACATCCGCACCAGATGCCACTGTCTCCGATACAAAACTCGTGCAGTTCTCCGCGCCGAAGCTACAAGGACGGGTCGCGCTTCGCTACTCTTATTGGGGCGAGACTTGGACACACCTTGCTTCTTGCGGTGGCCTACGGTTTCGACACGTGGACCTGCGTGGGAGCCCAGGTGCTGCACATATCCTGTTGAAGGCGTGTGCAGAGACCCTGGAGACCCTACGATTCAGTGCGGATGCCGCTGGTAAGCAGTTCCGCATGCGTCATCCATGTATTTGATCTGAGTGTGGATTATAGATTTTGACCTATCACAGCTCAAGGTCCTTCGATCTGTGCGAATTGACCTCAGCCGGTGGGGCGATAGTCCTATCACCGCCACGAACCCATTATCGACTCTCGCATCCCCTGTGTTTTCCGAACTTACCATCGGCTTCATAGGTCACAGGATTCCTTTGCCTTGGGTGGGCACGTTGGCCGGGGTGTTGCGTAGGATGAACGAAGTCAGATGCCTCAAATTGGTGTTCTCGTTCGAGGCTTCAGAATTGTCTAAGACGCGGCGGAAGTTGGCGAAAGTCCTGGCTTCAGTAATTGCAAGCGGTCTCCTTGATTTTCTCGATTCCCCGCCCATCGTCCGTATTGTACGACCCTCCTATAATAAATGGGATTTCCCTGATTGTTTCCCTGATCTTGATTACATATAATTCGCAAACACTAATGTATACATAGTACACGTCCCCCTTGATACAACAAAAGAGCGTCCTGACACAATCCGTAATGCCACGACCAGAGACTCCGACGCATAATCGTCAAGTTGCGGGCATCCAAAAAGGTTCTGGACAAAATCTATGAACACAGGCGCTTCCGAGGGACCTCGTCTCTCTTCTGAGGACACTATGAATACACCAAGCCTCCACCGCGCTGCCAGAGATAACAGAAGAAGGTGCTGGGTAAGTAAGGTTTCCGCCGGCCGCAGTCGGCGCTCCTCTAGTCTGAGTTCAAATTTTGTTGATCCATCCCGATCACTTCGACCCAGGCGCCTCTCAGCGAGAGTTTCGCCTCCACGACGAGGATGGCGCCCCCAACCAGTGATATGGAACACTCAAGGAGGTTTATGCCTTCGATATCATGTATATGGTTCCCCTGTTGGTGCGCGTAAAGGGATCTGACCTCTGTTCATACAGTATGGAGAGTCTTCTCCACCTGCATGGTGACCGTTTGGCATCGGAGCGACGCCAGGGTCAACCGTCTCTTCGGAAACCTGCCTACAGAGACGCGTACCATGCCCAGATCGGCCTGTTGTATCCCACACGAGATCGTAGAAATGATCGTTGTCCTCACCCACAACCTAGGGGATCTCAAGGCCTGTTCACGGACTTGCCGCTCCTGGTACACCGCCGCGGTCCCACATCTCCACCACACCTTTACACTCGTGGGGGGCGGGCCCGACGTCAATCGTAACCGGCTGGAGCCACTACCTAAACTCCACAAACTGGGTCTAATGCCTCTCGTGAAAGTAATCCGAGTGGAGCAATGGCCCGCCACGGATTTTTGGTTCATGCCTCAGACATTCAATAACCGTACCCTGCACTCCTTTTCCGCTCTCACGCCCTAAAAATTCAATACCTGGCAATTTATCGCTTTATACCAGGTATCGCCGAACGCTATTTTGGACACTTCTCGCAAACACTGCGATCAATCACGCTGTACCGGCCGAGTGGTACTCCTCAACAGCTATCGCATTTCATCTCTCTCTTTTCAAATCTGGACGATATTGAGATCCATAACCCTCAAACACTCGAATCCAAGTCAACCGCCCCCGACAAAGATCTCATCCCATTCTCTGCACCGAAACTGCGAGGGCGGTTGGCGCTTTACGGCTGTCCTGGCGTTGAGGTTTGGATGCACCTCATTGCTTCATGTGGCGGCCTGCGGTTCCGTCACATAGGTTTCTGCGGGAGCGAAAGCTGCGCACCGGTCCTGTTGGAGGCGTGTGGTGAAACCTTAGTGACCCTGCGATTCTACAGCACGGTGTATGGTTCAGGTAGTGAGTCGTTCCGCATGAGTTTACCCGTGGGTTGAAGCCTCTGATGCTGAACAGAAGTTCCCGATCTATAGCCGCTCAAGGTACTCCGATCTCTACAACTCGAGGCTTGGGCAATCGACTGGGACCACCACCCCACTGATGCCCCGGACAGATTATCGACTATCACATCCCCCGCGTTCTCCGAGCTCGTTATCGACCTCACAGACTACGAGCCTCGTTTGCCGTGGGCCGTGGCGCTATTCGGAGAGTTGCGTAGGATGAGCGAAGTGAGACGATTTAAATTGGTGTTCCTTCTTGAGGCCCCAGACCACCGTAAGGCACGGCAGGAGCTGGTGGAAGTTTTGGAGTTGGTGACTGCAAGAGGTTTCCTCGATTTCCTCGACTCACCACCTACCATTCGTACCACCGGACCCCGCCATGTTGGGTGGTTTTGATTAGACACAGCCACCGTGCAACCCCGATTTTCTCAAAGTTGTAGTACTGATGACTGTAACATATGTTCCGCGTTTGCTAGCATCTCGGGGCTCTGAGGGTGTACGTGATCGCGACCGAGTCAGTGCCACGGGATGCCGGAACGAATCGCGGGCTCGGGTGCTCTCGTGCCACACTCCCCCCATGTCAATCCCAGCGCCGGCGGCTCAGTTTGATACCCCTCGTCGCCCATTTCTGGACTCTTCTTCTCTGCATTCGCGTAGTTCCCATTTTGGGTGCGACAGACCTTCCCGGTGTCTGGGACGGCATACGTGGTATCAAGGGTGGGAGGTAGGTGTATGATTAGCATGTGACGGGCGTGTGTAATAATACCATGCATCAGGCAGCGCAACGGGGGGGAAGGGTGTGAGTATAGAGAACGTTGGCGGCAAAGCAAGGAATCAGTCGATCGATCGAATAGTTCTCTTCCGTCATCAGCTACGGGGCTCGGCGGGTCTTTCCTCAAACACCTCGTTTTCTCCCAGCTACCTCGAGTCACGACATGGATACAAAGTCCTGCCAACAGGAACGTCAGGACGGTGTTCTCTCGTCGTTGAACGCGGCCATCTACGACATGGGTCGTGCGTGGTTTCTCACGGAGAAGACATCAATCATAGAGGTTTTCCGCTCCGCCCACGAAGTCCTGGGGATGATCAGGGTGCGTTCTTTGCACTCCTCCGATGACCCGGTCCAGCTCACATGCAACTAGGACAGTATGGTTAGCAAAACTGACTACGTCGAGCTCGGATTCGCCTGCGCCAATGTGTGTCGAGCCCTTGACCGGGGGGTGAACGGAAAGCGGGTAGATAGGTTCAGCCCGTCCACTATTGAGGCGATCCACCAGCTTACTGCGTGAGTTAGACCAACGATGGATATGCCAGGCGATTTGCTTGCCCAACTCACGATCACAGGATTTTGGTGGAAATCCGAGCGGATATCGTCAGACGGCGTAAATTGATTACGGTTTGCCGGTTCATCAGGGCGAAGGATTATAAGGAGAAGATCGCCTCCTGGATATCGGATCTCAATAGGATCCTCACCGTTTTCAACGTGCGTTCCGTCACTCTCACACGGCAATCGCTCATACCCCCCAGGCCGAACTTTTGATAACCTAAAACGCGGTCATTTCCGGCGCTCTTCACGGCGGTGTAACCACCCACCCCACCGTTTTACCCCAGAACCGCTCGTAGAAGGGTGGGCCGAGCCATTCGTGAGGAGACTGGATCGAGGCATCGAAGGCAACTTTTGGAGGCTGGGTTTGGTAGTATGAGTTTACAGGGAGACCTTGTAACTGGCGACAGTCTCAAACTCACAATGAAGGGGGGAAGGATTATTGGCCCAGAGTCAGCAATCAGATTCACCTTTGCGTGTCGGGCTCTGACTCCACATTTCAACGGCCCGATACCGCGTTCGATCGATGGGGGATTACTCATCCAGTCACCCGATAGCCAAGTAGTCCGTAATATATTCTATTCTCTGCAAGCACGGCCATGGCGCCCACGTTGGAAGTTAACGATCTCGGATGTGCGTGTTCCATTGCTATCTGCGGACCCAAATTGGGCGATTGAGGCCCGATCATCTCGACATACACTCTTACGCCCGCCACGATAACGATATCTCCAACAACGGGGCGTGTGTATTTCTCAACGGGCCCAATGTTTTCGATATCAGGTACGGCTACCAATTAGTGCACATATATATTTCTGATCTCCCCCGCCCATTCGCACTGTAGGGATAACTCGCATAGTGACCGTTTGGCGTCGAAGCAAAACCAAAGTCAATCGCCTTCTCGGCAATGCAGTTCCCCAGGCGCGCGCCGCGTACGAATCAACATCCCCACTCCCGTACGAAATCACGGAAATGATCGTCGCCCATATTACCCACGACCTCTACACTCTCAAGGCGTGCTCATTGACATGCCGCTCCTGGTATATCGTCGCATTCCCGCACATCCACCACACCATTATCCTCAGGAGCGGCGTCGATGGCAGCCTCAGGCCACTGTCTGAGCTGCACGAGCTAGGTCTGATACCGCTCATCAAAGAAATCCGAGTGAGGCAGAGGAGTTTCAATCCTTGGTTCACGCCTCAGGTGTTCAGAAACCGTGATTTTCGCCACTTTTCCACTTTCGCGAACGTTCACACTCTGAGATTTCAGAGGTTGGAGATCTACCGCTTTATACCACGCATCGAACAATATTTCGAACATTTATTGCCAACGCTGCGATCCATCACGTTGACCGAGTTGCGTGGTACTCCACGACAGTTATCACATTTCCTCTCTTATTTTTCAAACCTGGACGACATCGAGATCCGGCGGATTCTCACAAATGTACCGAATGCGACTGATCCCGAAAGGAAGCACGTTCAGTTCTCCGCACCGAAGCTGCGAGGACAGTTGACACTTGACGATTTTCCCTACCCCGAGACTTGGACGCAGCTCACAACATCGTGCAGTGGCCTGCGGTTCCGTCACATGTACCTGCGTGACGCCGTAGACTGTGCACCTGTCCTGTTGGATGCGTGCGCCGAGACCCTAGAGACACTGCGATTCGACGCATCGGACAGCCGCACAGTTTGTAAGTAGCTCAGCCTGAGCTCATCCACGGATTTGAACTGATGGTGAACAGGGGATCTCAATTTATCACGGCTCCAAGCTCTCCGATCTCTACAAGTTGGGGCTTGGGGAACAGATTTCCCCCTAGCAGACCACCGGCATACCGTCGTCACGGAGGTGTTCTCGACGATCTCATCCCCAGTATTTTCTGAGCTCGTCATCGTGTTCGCCGGCGGTAGGATAAGTCGCCTACCATGGGACACTCCCCTGTTCACGACATTGCACACGATGAACGAAATCAGACCCTTCCAACTGGTGTTTTTGCTTGAGGTTTTAGGGCATTCGCAGGAGGAGGCACTGCGAGAGTTGACGGAAGTCCTGGAACCAGCGTATGCAGAAGGTCGCTTCGATTTTCTCGACTCCCCGCCCGTTGTTCGTAGCGCACGGTTTCGTTGATACGGATGGGGATGGGATACATCCTCCGTTGACCTTTATTAGATAGCTTTTGCGTATATCCTATGTCACGAGCTCGAGCCTTGCAGAGTTACGAGGCGTGTAACATAGGCTCCGGACAATAAACTAGTGTCGAAACAAGTAAGGCTGCAAGGCAGACGTGTCCTTTGGAGTTTGGTTGCGCGTAGACACGATGAAACCCATTCATCGGTGTAGGACCTTGGTATCACAGGGAAAGTTACCCGAAGGATAGCCAACAGCTGAGAGAAACGGAGTCAGTGCAATTGGGGAGTCGGACGGACGGCCCCGAGGCGAACCCGAGTGCAGACTCATCTTAGAAATCTTCCGTGTAGATTTTCACTCTGCGAGCGCGCACAGTCCAACTAACACTCTCCGTCCCTTTCCAGACCTCCCCGCAACCGAAAACGCGTAGGGAACGTACCGGGGGGGGCGTTTCAATGATGTACCTCAGGCAGCGCAATAGGAAAGGAGAATTTGAAAACAAGCCAACAGCGGTCGATAGGTTGGGCGTTTCTTCGGACGAAGACTCGGAGGTGGGAGGTCACGGGGAGCGCTAGCGGAACTGGCTGATCGGTCGGACATTCACTTCATCAATGCCCCTATCGGGCGGAGTTGCCGCCGCTCACCTACCTGCATTAGGGTTCAGGTCCTTCCTCACAGCCTTCGCGCCACGCCGTTCTCCCCCGACTACTTCGAGTTTCGACCATGGATCCAAGCCCCCAACAACTGAAAGGCGAGGATGTTCTCTCCTTATTGAACGCCGCCATCGATGCCGTGAACGTCGCGGAGGTATCGACTACGGCACCAACCATAGACGTTTACAATTCCGTCGGTGTTCTTCTAACGATTATCCGGGTACGTTTTCTGCACTTCTCCGATGAGAAATCGCAACTTCAACTTCACGTCGAGCCAGGACTCCATGGCCAATAAACCCGACTACGTCCAACTCGGGCTAGTCTGCGCCGATGTATGTCGAGCCCTTAACCGGGAGACGGACGGGAGGGACCTGTATGACCTCAGTCAGCCCGTGTGTGAGGCAATTGAACATTTGACGACGTAGGTTAGCTCGGCGATGCGCGGCTCGGATGGTTCACTGACGGTGCTCTCGATCGCAGAATCGTAGCGGAGATCCAGGGGAAAGTCATCGAGCAAGCTAGACGGAATATACCATCCAGACTTTTCCATGCGAATAGCGATAAGGAAGCGATTGCCATTTGGAGGCTGGACCTCAATAGGGTCCTTCAGGTCTTCACCGTGCGTTCGACTCGTTCCACCCGGCTTTCGCTCATTTTTCCCATACAGACAGAATTTGGCACGGAAAACCGCGTATCGGCTCCCGCGGCGACCACTTGGGATCAAAGGAAAGCCGAACTATTCAGTAACGCGCCCCGAGAGACAACACCCGAATCGACCTGCCGCGTCCCGTACGAAGTCGTGGAAATGATCATCGCCCATCTCACTCATGACATTGACGCACTCAAGGCGTGTTCGTTGACCTGCCGATCCTGGAATATTGTCGCGATTCCGCACATTCAACATACCCTCATCCTCGGGAGGGGCATCACTCCTGGTGGACTCAAGCCCCTACCTAGGCTTCACGCGTTGGGTTTTATGCCTCTCGTAAAAGAAATCCGAGTGGAGCAATGGGGTAGTGTAGGCACTTGGTTCATGCCTCGTGCATTTGGCCTCAACGGCTTGCGTTACTTCTCCGCTTTCGCAAACGTCCACACTCTGAAGATTCAAAACTTCGAAATTCGCCACTTCATACCCGGGATCGAACGCTATTTCGTACATTTCTCTGCGCTGCGATCCATCACGTTGTACGACCCGTGTGGTACTCCCCGGCAGCTAACACACTTCCTCTCTCTCTTTCCGAACCTGGACGACGTCAAAATCTTGCGGATTTGTGCGCCCGTTTCGCACACAACTGTCCCCGATGGAGAACTTATTCCGGTCTCTGAGCCGAAATTGCAAGGGCGGCTGACGCTTTATGACTTCAGTTTGGTCGGGGTTTGGACACGCATGATCGCTTCATACGGTGGCCTACGATTCCGTCATATGGACCTGCGCGGGAGTGCAAGCTGCGTACCTACCCTGCTGGAGGCGTGTGCCAATACCCTGGAGACGCTACAACTCTACACGGCATATGCACCATTCAGTACGCGGTTTTATACGCATTTATCCACTGGTTCGAGCTGATGGTGAACAGGAACTCATTCCCTCAAGTTCCCTGAATTCGATCTATCGCAGCTCAAAGTCCTCCAATCTTTACAACTCAGGGATTGGACAACCGGTTTTGGACCGGCCAACTCTGGCCGACACTCCATCATCTTTGGGGTACTCGCGACCATCGCGTCACCTGTATTCTCCGAGCTCGTTTTCGACATCAGGGAGGACGACGTCGTTTATTTGCACTTGGAAGTTGGGTTCTTTCGGATGTTGCGCATGGTGTATGGAGTTAGGCCTTTCAAGTTGGTGTTTTTGCTAGAGGTTCCGCGCACCTCCCGGGTAGAGGCGCGAAGGGAGTTAGTAGGAGCATTGGATTGGGTGGTAGCGGAAGGTCTCCTCGATTTTCTCGAGTCCCCACCCACAATCCGTTGAGCGTGATCTTGTCGCTAATGGTGGGATATTTAGTTCCCTGGCTTCGATCGATCACATTTCACAAACCCCATGTCACAATCCTTCACCTCAATGAAGAATTGAACGTGAATATAACGATCTGTTGCGCCTTTGCACAATAAACTGGTATCCAGAAGAGCAACACGCAAGTACTCCAAGCGAAATCCGAAGACGCAAAGGTGACCGCGCTCCGTGATGCCTCCCCAACCTCTTTATATTCACACTTGTCTAGGCACCCTCGGAGGCGGAGACCCAATGCGCAGAACCTGCCCGTGCCGGCAAGGTACGAGCACCTAATCCCGTGATTCATACAAATCCCCGAGGAGTGGCCGCAGGAAGAAACGAAGAAACTCTTTGAGAACCCTGATGTCATCCCCGCAGAGCAGGTTAATGTGAGTGTGTGCGTGTCGTTCTATCACGATCGCCCTGGGGTGCGCCAAAGCTCGAGTGGAAAGAACCCGACGTCGAGGAAAAACACATAAAATATCGTGATGGTATGTCGTATCTAACGTCCGACGGTCGTATATCTCACGAGCCCTCACCCTACTGTGACTTTGAAGCATACCGACGACGGTATCTGACAGTGCAAGGCCCTTGCGGACACACGAACAGGCTCTGTTGGCGCATAATCAGGGAGGCAATGTCACGCCGGAGGAACGCAAAACTCACGCTGTAGTCACTGGCGGGAATTTTGTCGAGCTGGAACTCGAGGTTCCGGACGAGTGTAACCAAAATGCATCCAATCTGAAGGTAAGCGAACTGATGGATTCCTAAGTCTCTTGTAAAAATCCCAGATTCAGGTGGACGACTCACTTGCTCGCCAATGCAACGATGCCTTCCAGCACCGAAGGGTTGATACACGCTCTCAGTTCCTTTACTGACGAATCCATAGCCGTAGTCCACCTTCTCTCCATTCAGGTATTCCCGGAGGGCCATAGCGGCCTCACCACTAGGATCGATCCAACGGTATGGATCCCATTCAGCGTGATTCTTCCAGATTTTCCTGTCGATCTGACTAAATGCCGGGGAAGCTGCGGCAATGTGACCCTTGGGGATGATGTATTGACCGTCTTCCGAAGGGGCCGAAAGGGCACGAGGGACAACGATGTCAGAGACAACCATACGCTGTGTTTTGGTGAGAGACGCGGAGAGAAAGTGCCATGGGAGAGGGGCCGCACCATGATCGTATGGATTGGCGAATGGAGGCGCAGAGTTTCACGAATGATACCATCGAGAACAGGGAGTTCCTTCATTCCTTCGTATGTCATGGGGCGAAGAGTGCCATCAGAGTTGGAGAAATGTTTCAGCTGTTCCTCGTACAGTGCATCACTGGGGGTATTGTAAACCGGGGGCGATAGAAGCCAGGGGGAAATCATACGCAACGGCAGGGCTGTTAGCCATATGCATCATGGTCCAGGCGACGCTTGAGGAGCTCGTATGTTGACCGGCCATAAGGAGGGCAGTAAGCATGTGGGCAACCTCCCGGTCAGTGACAACACGCCCATCCTTGTACTTCTGACCACAAAGAGCGGCCATCATATCATGGTCATCCTTGGCGCGGTTCAGTGGAGGGGGGCTGCTGATGAGACAATAACTTACAATCCTGTTCTCGGCCCTGCGTTTCTGGATGATATTAACATAGAAGTCGCTCATAGCCTTCTGGGCGGCGTCGCGACGGCGGTGAATAGGCAGGGGGAGGTTGGGCGTTATAAAGTTGATGGGATTGAATCCGTTATCCAGATCGTGGTAGAGGTCTGCGAAACTCTTGTCCAATGCGGCTCGGATTTCGGAGCCTTGGAGCGTGCGGGACGCAGTGAGGATGGTCATCTCTGAGCAGGTCTTGAAAGCCTGGAAGGTTCCCCACTCTGTTGACTTCTTGTCCTGGTAAACGGAGAAGGCGGAATCATTGTTGATAAACGTGGTGATCTCATCTTCGATCATTCCCACATAGGCCTTGAAGTTGTCGGTCGAGAGACCAAACTTGACAAACTTTTTCTGCTCCATGAGGACGTGGTTGGGGCAATCGTATACTACACCGGGGCCGAAGACGGGGGTGGTGAGCGACTGTTGGTATCAGATAAGAATCAGACGCGGGGAGAGGAGATTGACGCGGTGCACAAACGGTGTAGGCTTCTTCAGCAGACACTTCAGAGAGTTTGCCGCCTAGAATAAGATTACTACCCTTGGGTCCAAGGGCGACAGTCATATGGCGGCCAAATAGAACGAAAGTGAACACGTTTCCATACTGAAAAACAAGAGTTAAAGTCATGGTATATCGTCAGAGGTTTGTCACAGCCAACCTTCTCGCGGCAACGGTCAAAGAATCCCATGGGATCAGTTCCGTACTCGATAGCGGAGCCCAAAATGGGTATCCAATAAAAAACAACCGGAGGGAGACTCTTGTCGCGAGGTAGAAACTAGAGAACGGTACGTCAGATAGACTCCAGTGACCAGGGTGGAGGACTCGTACAAGTTGACTGAGCACGTTAAGAACGATGGCCACTACCAGAAACGCAACAAGAGCGGCAACGAGTTTGACATAGCTGACACCTGCGAGGCCAGAGAAAGAGAGGTCCCCGGGGAGGATTGCTGTCAAGTTTCCTACCATTGCGAGGAGGGTGGAGACAAGCCGACACGTCCCAAATACAAGGGGTATAAAACAGAAAAGTAAATCGTACCACCATTACATACCTCCCGGCGTACACCGAACAAAATCGGGCTATCGAACAATGAGGTAAGGCATCGAACGATGAGGCGAGGTATCGAACGATAAAATTCCAGGGAGCAGGCTTTTCCATGAACAGTCGCGAAAGTGGTTCCACACCCACAGTCAGTCAGCCCAGTGCCTCTTGTGTTGGGAGAGTATTCCGTGCGTGGGCAATTTACCCCACTGCATTTCTCCCGGGTGAATAAAAGAGGAATTGCGACCCCCGGAACATCTCCCTCAGGTTTGTCCCCGCATGAAGCAGTCCAACGGGTCAGCGCTTCGGCTTCAGCGGGCGCCGCGGGTTTGAAATTACCAGGCGATCCCGAACAATCGCCAGCCAGGTTTAATCGATTTAGCCTATCGGTAGCCCGCATCAACTCTCGCCGTCAACTATCATGTCCACCCCCATTGTAGGCTGGAGATCTTCGATATCCGAACACCTGTGTGCAACTAAGAATCTCCTACAAAATGTGACTTTTGGAACGAAGTACGTCCGGGTGAAATATGTCGTATCAGGGGGCTGATATTTAGTTTGCAGGGTCGCGGCGACCCTAGACAAGACCGAGGTTAAATGAACGAACAAAACGGATTTGTGGATTTCAACTGATTCTTGTACTTTTTTAGTTCGACGTTCTCGAGCAAGACGCTTTCGAGATCCTCAAGTTGATTCGGTCTTGGAAGAACACCGTCGCACCCATCAACCGGATCCCTCCTGAGATCCTCGCTCTCCTTCCGGACTTTTTGGACGAGGACTGCGATAGAGACGAAGACGTTATCGCGCTGACACACGTATGTCGTGCTTGGAGGGCGATGTTCATTTCACGGTCCTCTTTGTGGACCGATCTCGACTGCGCGGACATGGGAAAAACTTTCGAATACCTCGAACGCTCGAAGCCCCTCCCCATCAACGTGTCGCTGCACAGAGACGAAGTTACGTCCTCGCATTGTCCCTTCTTCAAGATCGTCCCCCACGCTCTTGAACGACTCGAATCCCTGTCCGTCGATCCGGGAAATCTACAAGAAATAGTCCCTCACCTATCTTCCTCTGCTCCCCTTCTTAGGGAACTGTCGGTACGGGGTTGTGGGGGGGCTCCACGCCGTACCCCCATGCTCACATCCGCGCTCTTCAACGGGGACCTCTCCTCGTTACGGAAGTTGTATCTGGAATACGTTATCACTGAGTTACCTTGGAGGAACATGGTCAACCTCACGACATTGGCGCTGGTCAACGTGTTTCAACCCGCCGTCAGACAGCTTCTCGACTTCTTTGAAAGTGCCCCCCACCTTCGCGAAGTCGAACTTCACTCATCCTCCCCAACCTATGACGCTGAAGGTGGGCGATTGGTGTCACTTGGATCTTTGAAGTGTATGTGCATCGACGGCAGTGGAAAGCATTCGCTCTTGCTCGACCACCTGTTGATCCCAGTCGGCGCACGTTTGGAGGTTGAGGTAGACCTACCTAGCCCCCCGATTGGAAACCACCCGCCTATGTTTTTCGACAACCTCAGGAACATCCACAACTTCACCGCAATCCGATTATCAGATGGCGGCACGCTGCGTTCACGCATGGATCTCAGTGGGCCAAACGGGCGAGTCATTATTTTCCCCAGCGTTTTCCAGCCCAATACCCCCTGCCTCTCCCTCGGATCTCTCGTCCAGTTCGACACGTCGAAGACCGAGCGACTAGAGATCATATATGGAGGCCCTGCAGCCAGCGACTCTCCCCAACAGACACTTCTTTCCATGGAAGAACTACGCGCCCTCGTGCTCGATGGATATGGGCGACCACACGCCTTCATTCACACCCTGGACCCCAGCACGAATTTGTTGGGGGACATGGTCTGTCCCAAGTTGGAGGAGCTCATTATCGAGTATGATGAAGTGCTTGATATCACGAGGGTTATCGGCATGGCGAAAGCGAGGGCATCGAGAGGGGCGAAGCTCAAGCTCATTAGGATTGCTGGCAAAGATAAATTCGCCGAGATCGATACGCTGGAACTCAAGAAACACGCCTCTCGTGTCGAATGCTGATGGAGGCGATGTATCTGGAAAAATCTGACAGTGGTTGCGGTGGATATGACAAGGACCTTTTGACGCATCCTCTCGTGAGCGGGTTCGCGTTTGTGGCTTGGAATGATTCTTCGTTACGTTGTGCTATTCCCTGCATTCTATATAATATTCTGAGGCCAAGATGGTAGATTCAATTCCGGACAGCAATGCAGTATACATAGACGACTGGTCATTGACGCAATTTCTTCGTTGGTCGTGACCCTGACGGTGAAGTTGCTGGCCAGCTTGCCCGTGTCGTCAGTTGACCACCGTAGGTGGGTGATTAATTCAGCAGTAGGAGCTCCGTGCAATTATATATGGTGGGTCGTGGTGATTGTCGCTTACCTGATCGCCAGAGACATTCCCCTCGACCACGGAGCGATCGCAGCAACACAGTGTCCGCTCACAGCACCACAGGGCTTGATTAGGATTATTCCGTTGTCCCTCTGTGACGCTCAAGTGTACACAATCGGTCAGCATTTAATTTTAAAATGGTCTTGTTGTGCACGGGGTGTAATAATATGGTAGATAAGAGGTTAGCGAGTGGAGAGTTGGGGAATTCCTAGATAGCACGCCGTTTGGACGTTATTAATCCTGAGGTTCATCGTGACAAAGCAACAGAACCCCTCAAGACGCATCTTGAACTCTATACCTCTTGCGAGTGGTGATGATGGTTACCTCCGTTACTATTGTCCCGAAATCATCGCGCTCGGACTCTGCGTGTTGAGTGTGGGAGGACTGCCCGGTTGCGCTCCCGTTATATGAAGGAAGGGGGTCCGGACCAGGCATTTCGGATGATGGTGTGGAACTTTCCTCAAGGTTTTCAACCTTTACCGGGATCAACTTCCAAATCCACGTGAGGATGTCGATTTTGCACTCCTTCCAGACCCCAACCTAGGTGATGAAACTATATTAGTAGCGGTTCATCGGGATCGCTCGACATCCAACCTTCGAGTGTGGGTCGTCACGCTTCAATACATCCCAAAGAATGTCCGTGATTCCCCAATAAATGCTGACAGGCAAAATCAGTGAGCCATTCCTGCAGGGAAGAAGTGACCTCATATTCTAACCGGACGTATTCGCAGCCGTGGTATAGGGCGTCATTGACGACTTCAACCCTCCAAGCAATAGGGTAAGCAGAGACGGAGAGTGGGCGGTTATTGTCGAGTCCGGCCATCGGTGCGGAAAACTGCGCAGGTTTCCCAGGGTCAACCTAGGTTTTCCATTATTGAATGTACGATGGCAGAGATTGTGGCGAACGAGATTGATACTTACCCTCCGTATCGTATATCCGGCTTCGAGGGGTTTGATTTCCCACTTTTAGTCGTTAGACATGAACCATAGGTGAGGGATACCAACGTACGAGTCCCCTCCCCTCCCCAAGACTTTGGCCAGAACGACAACAGAGTTCCCTTGAGAGTTCTTGTATATCGACGAAGGTTTCATTGTAAAGGCTCTGGATCTTATAGATCCCTGACTTCAGTTTTCCATCCTTATCGAAGATGGAGAGGCAATCGCTGGTCGAAGTGAAGGTCATGGTCAAAACGAGTACGATAACGGGGAGGACGTGAGCGGCCGTGGTGTTATATAATCGCACACGTTGGCAACACGTGCCAGCCACACCTTTGTGCCACTGAACGAGAGCCCCTTCAAAAACCAGCCCAGGTTCTGGCATCCGGTCCGGGCAATCCCAGTAAGCTGGAATCGCCCACAACATTCGTAAGCAAAGATCTCGAAAGGGGGGGCGGCGTAATGGTGAGGACGCGTAACATACCTTCTTGTGCCACCACTACAATACGCTTCCACTCATGTCACCACCTAGGCATAGCCATCCCCTTGTACAAGTAGTTCACGAGCGACTCTCGAGTGCCTGGAAGCAGCGATCTGAGCACGTTTGGGCCTTGCCTTCATCAACTGCCGGACCGTAAGGCAGGTCCTAAACCTCGAGTGTCAAAGTGCCGACAGTACCTCCCTCGAAGTGACGAGGAACACTTCCCGACGGGCGTTCACAGTTCCTGCGGGGGTCTGTTCAGAAAAGACAAACAGCTGCCTTTGACGGATGACGAAAGGAGGGGTGTAGAGTATCGGTTCCTATTTTTCTGTCAACTTGCAAGGGTATTACAGGACGAAATACGAGCGGAGCCAGGCCCGATGGTGAGCGTCCGTTGAAGTATCAACGTCCAGGAGCGACGAGACGCGTCGATCCCGGTCGTTCCGGAAACGACGTGGCTGGAGTCGGCGGTGGGAGGGAAAGGAGTGGAATGGGTTCGGTCGCGTCGGGGGTGGCGTGGAAGGTGCGCAGGAGTCTTGTGGGATGTGACGGGGAGTCTTGACGAGTCTTGAGGTTGTGTGGATGGGAGCGTGGTTCCGGCTCATAATGCGTAACCCTTGAGTTCCTCGAGGTACAACTAACGGATGGGGTCCACACGGAGGGAAACGGTAGCGACATGTCACTCACTGGCAGGAGAGTCGAGCGGATGGCGGACGCTCGATTGACGGATCCGGACTGAGCTGATCGGATTTGATCACCTCAAAGCTCCTGTCTCACTCCGAACGACAACGATGCCTCTAACAACTGGAGATGTCGGTCGCTCGCGGGGGCCTTCGTCTCTGACATCAGGTATGACTCCCAACCAGTGCACGCAAATGATTCTGACCTCCAAACTGTTCCCATCGTAGAGACGGACTTCTCAACTCCCGCCGAGGACACCCCACTCAGTATTGCATCTCCAGACTCGTCCACCACCAAAAATACTGCCTGCACCATCCCGTATGACATCGCAGACATGATCATCGACCCCCTCACTCATACCCTCGACGACCTCAAGGCGTATTCGTTGACTTGCCGCTCCTGGTATATTGCCGTGGTCCCACATCTCCACCATACCCTTACTCTCAACGGAAACAGCCTTGATTTCAAGCTGGGGCCGACGTGCGAGCTGTACGGGTTAGCTTTAACGCACATCGTAAAAGAAATCCGGGTGGAGCAATCGTGGGGGTTGGGTGCTTCGTTCACGCCTCCAATATTCAGCCAGTCTGACCTACGCTATTTCTCCGCTTTCTCAAACGTCTACACTCTGAAACTTCAAAATTTGGAAATATACCGCTTTATCCAGGACATCCAACGCTATTTCGGACACTTCTCGCCCACACTACGATCCATGACGTTACTCAACCCGAATTGCACTCCCCAACAACTATCGCATTTCCTCTCTTCCTTCCAGAATTTGGACGACATCGAGATTGAGGGGGGCCGGACACACATACCCAACGAAACCACGCCCGATACAGAGCTGGTTCCATTATCCGCACCGAAACTGCAAGGGCGATTGGTGCTCCGCGACTTCCGTTGGGTCGAAACTTGGACGCATCTCGTCACTTCATGTGGCGGCCTACGTTTCCATCACGTAGACCTTCGCAAGAGTGCAAGCTGTGTACCCACTCTTCTGGAAGCCTGCGCCGACACCCTGGAGACCGTACGGCTCAACCCCACGGTGAAGGTTGACTTATGTAGACATAGTGCGCCGTCCTGTGTTGTTCCATTTGTCGGATCGAGCTGACGGTGGACAGGAACGAATCCAATCTCGTTCCATGAATTCGATCTATCACGACTCAAAGCACTCCGATCTCTACAAGTCGCGGGATGGGTTGGTTGGTTCGACAGAAGAGACCAGCGTCGTGCCGTTGTCACGGAGGTATTCACAGCCATCACATCCCCTGTGTTCTCCGAGCTCGTCATTGTCATCGGAAGCTACGCGTTGGCCCATTTACTTCAGGATATGTCGTTGTACGAGACCTTGCGCAAGATGAACGAACTGAAACCATTCGAATTGGTATTTTTACCCGAAGGCCCGGACTCTGACCAGAAGAGGACACGGCAGGAGTTGGAGGGAGCTATAGACTCGGTGACTTCGGACGGCTATCTCGATTTCCTCGCTTCCCCACCAACCATCCGTTGGGTAAAATTCTCACCACTATGGAAGGGAACCGCAACGCAATTAGACTCCCGGGGGCCTGATTACTTCCACATCGGCTCTCCCTCTCTCCAGGTGCCCATGAAAATGAATACGCTACATTATGTGGCGTACAGATTGGTTTATTACAATCCCCAATGTGTTCGTCCTTTAAGGATATGTATCTTCCATAGTATCGGGTAAATTTTATCCTTCGAGCCTTCCCGTGGTGCCTCGGTCGGCTCAACCAGCTGCAGGACTCGGATATCGCGAGCTCTCTAAATTATCAGGCGCGAAGAACTTCCACGGGGCCAGTACGGCACGCGGCCTCGCTACAGTGCTGAAGATTTACGGCACTTGGGCCTCGCTACTCCACCTCCTGGCACCTGACCATTATAGATCCAGCGGACGAGTTGATATGGAATGTCGATTTATATTTGCTCTCGACGTAGGGATTATTACATGATACCATACTAACTCTCGCATTGAAGTCGAACAACCCGTCCTTCGGATCAGCAATCTCTAGGAATGACGAGAACGCGTCGGTCTCGGTCGTTCCGGGAGTGACGTGGTCTCCGCCAGCGGTGATGACGGAAGGAGTTTGGGGAGGTGGTGGGGACGGAGAACTAGCTTGCGGTGGATGAGTGGTATTGATTCGTAGCTGCAAGGCCGGCTACAAACGGGCGACGGGCGGGATTGGAGGAAGGACGGCATTGTCAGATGTAGCATGACCCCACTTCCCCTTCTTTTACATACCATGTTCGAGATGGGGCTGAGACTTTTCCATCGGGTGAAGAGGTTGTGAAGAACCCGGTGGCCACTCATCGCCTCCACGAACGGTTGGAACGCGTGGAGCTCAGCCGTTCCAGAAGCGAGGCGGCTGGTGCTCGCAGCGGTGATGGAAAGAGTGGGAACGGGTTTGGTCGCGTCGAGGCTGGCGGGGGAGGCGCGCGGGAGTCCAAGGAAGATTCATTTCACCGACGCGTTTACTGACGGCGCCGAGAAGATTAATGAGTTTTGAGGTTAGGTGAAGGCGTAACGTGCAATCCTTGAGTTCCTTGAAGTACGAGTCATGGTGGGAGGCTGTTTGGAGGGAGTCGAGGAGTGGAGCACAGACACCCGGTTCAACACGGTCGAGATCTCATGCGGAAGTGGGGCTGGGGAGACGCGAGTGAGAAAAATCTCTTTTGATGGACCAATATAGTCATTAGCGGCCTAAGACAGTATTGCGAATGGTGATAAGAGTGGGAGGAGGCGTGGTGCCAGCATGCAGCTGAGTTCCTCGAGATATGTACAAGCCTTGGACGAAATTCGCGCGGAACGAAACAAGTTGAGCGCCCGGTTGACGGATCCAGGTTGGTTCGATCACCTCAGTGTTCCGCACCTCTCACGCTCGTCGCGATAACGATGTCTCTAACACTCGGGGATGCTGGTCCCTCAACGCGGCCTTCGTCTCCGATACCAAGTATGGCTCCCCCGATAGTACGCCCAAATGACTCTGACCTCTGCCCTATAGGGATAAACCACTCTGAGTCAACCTCAGCGACAACCATATCGCGTCGACGCGAAGTTAGTGTCGATCCTCCGACGCTCCCACTCAGCAACGTGCCTCTGGAGACGCGTACCGCACGCAAACCAAGCTGCAATATCCCGTATGACATCGCGGAAATGATCATCGCCCTCACCCTCGACCTTCGCGATCTCAAGGCGTGTTCATTAACTTGCCACTCCTGGTATATCGCCGCCATCCCACACCTCCACCGTACTCTCACTCTCAGGGGTAACAGCAAAGTCATTCGTGATAAGCTGAAGCCGCTACCCGAGTTGCATGAGCTAGGTCTGATACCCCTAGTCAAAGAACTTCGAGTGGAGCAAGAGTACCACCTTGGTGGTTGGTTCGTGCCCCAGGCATTCAGCCACAACGACTTACGCTGCTTTTCCGCCTTCAAGAATGTTCACACACTGAAACTTCGGAGGGTGGAGATCTACCGCTTTATCCCAGTCATCAACCGCTATTTCGGATCCTTCTCGCCGACGCTCCGATCCATCGCGTTGTATAACCCGAACTGCACCCCTCAACAACTATCACATTTCCTCTCTTTCTTTCTCAACCTGGAAGACATCGAGATCGAGCGGATTAATACATCTGTACCCGACACAACGGTCCCGGATACAGAGTTATTTCCGTTCCCCATACCAAGACTGCAAGGGCGGTTGGCGCTTCGCGACTTCCGCTGGGCCGAAACTTGGACCAGCCTCATTGCCTCATGTGGTGGCCTACGGTTCCGTCATATTGACCTGCGTGCGAACGTAACCTGTGCACCTGCCCTGTTGGAGGCGTGTGCTGGGACCCTGGAGACACTACGATTCCATGCAATGGATGTCACGTATAGTAAGTTTTTTGCATGGGTTTATCTGCAGATTCGAGCTGACGATGAACAGGACCTCTTGATCTATCGCGGCTCAGAGTCCTCCGATCTCTACAGGTCACCGCTTGGGTGGGTGGTTATGGCCACGCAGGATCCCCCCGTCATGCCCTCGTCACGCAGGTTTTCTCAACTATCACATCTCCTGTGTTCTCCGAGCTCGCTATTGTCGTCACGAGCGACACGGTGATTAATTTACCCCTGGACGCGCCGTTGTTCGACACATTGTGCAAGATGAACGAAGCCAGACCATTCAAATTGGTATTCTTGCCGGAGGCTTCATATTCTTACCAGGAGAAGGTACGGCTGGAGTTGGAGAGAGTTTTAGAGGTGGTTAAAGCGAACGGTTTCCTCGACTTCTCGACCCGCCATCCGTTGAGCGTGAACCCCCCGCCGCGGATGAGATCGTCCCCCTCCATCCTCGACAAGGTACCACCTCAAGCCTTGTAAGGCGCAAAGTGTAAAGGGTCCCGCCGTAGGACAATAGACAAGCATGGGGGAAAACCCGTAATCCAAGTGGGCATCCCAGGTTCTGACTTCGTGTGGACACGGCGAAATTTAACTTGTGTCTCTCGAGCTCTCCTCCTGAAACGGATGGGTTGTGATATCAATGCTGTCCATCTCGTTACACTTCTCCACTGTGTCTACGTCTACGCGTCATTTATGAATGTGTATCTTCCATAGCGTTGAGCAAATCATTCTTTACGGCCGCCCAAATCGCCCTCGCTTGACTCAGCCAGGACTCTAGACCCCGAGGTTTCGTACTTGGGTGAATCTGAACTTATGTAAGTATTAGTTCCCAGGCGGTCTCACTGGGCTACTACTCGTGGCCTTCATCGAATCCTACCTCAACGGAACCAATACGGGTGACCTTGTCATGCCCATTTTGCTCACTAGGTTCTCAGACTCATAACATCCCTTGGGTCGAGACTTGTACCCACTTCATCACTTCGTGCGGTATCCTAGGGGCGGACTACCCCACCATTTCAATCATTTTTGATAGACTGCGACGGTGATGAAGTTCCCTCATGTCCCGACCACACGCAGGAGGTGATTGGCAAAACATTGGTATGATACATTCAGCGTTGCGATGACATTCCCGATGCTACCAGTCGACAACTCGGACCATCTGCTGAAGCCCATCCAAAGGTGACGAGGGATATGGTAGAAGAAACCTGTTCGCCTGCAAACCCACGGGCGGTAAAATGCCGAGATTTTGGTCTCATACTTGAACATTTTCACTGAAATGAAGGAAGGAGATCTGTGTAAGTTCGTACGGCAGGGTGGGGATAGATGGAAGGCGTACTCGAATTCGCCGATATAGTTACCGGGTGGGTAGTACTCGCAGGTGAGGAACAGAGAGTTCTGCACGGGATCCGTAAGTTGGAGATTGACGGATGAAAGAAGGCGAGAGGGGTACGCACTCCGTACTCGACCGGATAGATGGAACCAGGGGGGCAAGTGACGAAGGCACATCCGAGCTCTTTGGTGGACTTCCAAACAACCTGAGTGAAGTGCGAGTAGGTGGGATTCTTGGGGTCATAATCCACGACCTCCCCAGTCCACATATTGATACCGTCGGTGACGGTGAAAGGATCGGTTCCGACGGCCAAGTTCTCTGAAAGTTAAAAAGTAGTATCCTCGGTAACGAGGGACGATCCGTCAGATGACATACCTCCAAAGTCTCCGACCTGTCCTTCAGAGTGCTCAAACACACATCCAGATGCCCAACTCTTGGCTGCAGCTGCAAGGTCATCACTCCAGACCAAAGCGGAAGCGTTGTGCAGTGCACGGAAACTGTTGTGTCCGGTTAAGGCTTCGTTCATGATCGGGTCTGACGAAGCGAGAGCTTGGGGAAGAGCAACGAGAGCGAGGAACAAGTACGTGATTTTGAAGGCGACGGAAGCCATTTTGGTGTAGTTTTGAGAGAGCGAAACTTGGAAACGACGGTGAGGTTGGAACGAAGGGAGGGAGAGCTCGGTATCGGTACGGAGCTGGTGGGAGAGAATGGACGGTAAAGAGAGAAGCGTTGGTGGTAGGATCTTGTCAGTTGCTCCACCTCAGTTATATGGAGAGTGGAATGAATAGTCCAACGACGTCTGATGTCACGCGTTGGCAGGATCGGGAAAACGTCGTTAAGGTGGCGGTGGAGTTGTCTGGCGGACGCTGTGGGGTGGATAAACAGACGGGCCACCAGCGCAAAACCGTTTTCCCTTGAAGGCGACGAGAGAGAATACAGAGAAGAAAGAAAGAAATAGGTGATCAGAAAGTCAACCTCGAAACCTTGGCGACTTGGAGACAGGGTTCCCGTCCGCGCTCGGGTAACGACATGGTTGTGAAGGACTCGAGTCGACCCTCCTGGAAGGCAAAGGGTTCCTGGAAGTCGAACGGGTCCCTCTTTCCAGAGTAGACGTGACCACGGGCTCGGGAGAGAACCCGGTGGCTGCTGTTCGAGTGGGGAGGCAGCGGCGGGGTCCCATTCCCTGTTTGAGATTCTTGCGCCCACCTAAACAACAGATGAGTAAAAGCAAGGTAACGGTGATGATCCGTGAATGGGACAGGATCAACGTCAGTCCTCTACGGGTACCTCGATTTCAAACACACGGTACACGGCTACCGGGAGCCAGAACGGCAAACTGTACACTTATATAAGGAGTCGGGGGCCCATGGACAGCTTGGAAGGCGGGAACCCGCCATCACAGCGGTGTGGGTGCCTGGGCGGTCGATGGCTGGGGTGATCTAGGTTGGCCGCAAGGCTTCGAAGGGTCTGGGATCATCTGTGAGGACTGCCCTAAAAGCTTAAAGCTTGATCAGTTTGCTGAACACCAAAAACGAGATCGCGAATAGGAAATGGGTTCAGAGAGAAGATATGGTCTCGTAAGAGACTTTTCACATAGGAGCATTGGGCTGTTGCCAATCTCGCCTCAAATAGACTGGATACGAAACTTCTGCATCACGACGGAAAGAGGGAGTTCCGTACTCACCGGATCGAACAGACTACCTCCCCGGTAGTGCGAAGGAACGTGACTGAGAGCCATAAAAGGGACTCTTCTGCTTCTCGTGTACACCCTCCCTCCTCACCCATGCCTTCACTGAAGGAAACACGCGCCGATATCCCAACAGACAGAGATTCTGAAAAAACCGTCAATGTTTCCATACTGGAGTGCGGAGAGGTGTAAATACCATCAGACCCCAGATCTCCCACCCGCGTCTCTCCCGCAGTGAGTGTGATGGAGACCCATTCAAAGGCTTTCTCTATGCCGGAGCAGGACGGAGCGAGAATTCATCCATAAGCTGCCAACCTCCGACCGCTGGTGCTGAATTTCGGCGAAGGTTCGTCTGCTATGGATGGTCACGAAGCGCCGACGCGTTCCGACGCGCCTCCTTCGCGTGTCGGCTGGATAGCCACGTAAACAGCAGTGAAATAGACCCGGTACGCCTTTTGTACGCTCAGGTTTGTGGACCATGACCAGATCGACAGCGAGGCTCGGGCCGAACCGAGTTGGCTTCCCGATCAGTGTGGACGGTAGCGCGTCTGACTTTGAATGCGATTGCCACCACAAGGCCGCCGTTTCGAATACCATCATGCTCGTACTTTTTGCAGTGCACACCCCTGTGCTCGTGAATTTACATCGTTCCCAGCGTCTCGTCGGACGTCACAAAAAAAAATTCTCGTAGGATCGACCGCAATGTCGGAATCGCATTTCGCGTCAGTGATCAATGATCTCGAAAACTGCTTTCCCACGTCGATAAACTTGCCCCTCTCCTCTTTGCTTGATCACTCGTTACCCATCTGCCCCCCGACGCGTGTACCCTCTCGACTTTCCCTTGTTCCTGGGGTGGTGATCACTCTGCCTCTCTGGTCTTGCTGTCGGTACGTCAAGGTGCGTTCTTGGCCCATCATCGTGATGTGGCGGATAAATACGGCGGGGATATGAAGCGAGGCTACTTTTTTTCTTCTTTTTTCATATCGATGCTTCTATCGATGGATGGATTGCAATTGTGGTCCGAGGGTGCTGTGGTAGACAGTGGCTAGCCAATATCAGTTGGCCCACCTGGTTCGTGCTCCGGAGAAACGAGTCCGCCGTGTTAATCATCAATGCTCCCCACAGGAATCACTTCTGAATCGCGTGCTGTTGATGCCAGTGAATATATCTCCTTGTAGGCTGCAGCACGGGGTCAGCCCCAGAACACGAGGTCCCTCGGTATAAAAACTCCAAGTTTCGTCGCTGCCAATCAATCATTCCCATCCCTCACCTCCCCCTACCTGTTTTTCCCATCTAGTCGCTCGCGAAGCCGGCCTCTACCATTACAGCAATTTGTACTTCCCTTGCGTCGGCGCTGCCAAGGTCCATTCTATCCCAAAGTGTCATTCGGATCCCACCGCTTGGGCCAAACGCTTGTCCCGATGTGCTCGCGGCTTAGCTGCGACTTGGCTGTCAGATTCGGAGACTTAGGGAGTCCCGCTCGCGTCCTGGCGGATCGCTGGTTCCGTGGTTCTGTTAGGGAGCCTAGGTCCCGGCTCACAAGGTATTGTCTCGATCTGTAGAATGGTGTTGCAGGGATACATGTTCTAATAAATATAGTACATGACGTATACGGTTATCGCCTGTGACCAGGAGAACAGGGGTGGACAAGCCCTGGGAAGGCAACCTCACCTATCCTCAGATAAGTGATAACTAGAATGATTCGGTAAGCAAACCGATGATTCAGAATTTAAGGTAATCGACTTACCGAAGAGAACCACCTCTCCTCCGGTGACATTCTTACCCCTCTTGACCAAGAAGAAAGCGCTTATTCGATGTAGAAGATCCCTGATGGTCGCTCTTCGTCCTTGCTCTTTCTCCCTATGCTTTACCTTCCCCTCTGAGATGTCCAGCTCGCTCGGGTCCTTCCTCTTTGCACCACCACCCCAAAGGACGCGCCGCGTGTTGACTGGCATAAGCTCGTTACTGAGCTCCTCCAGTACTGGGAAGGCAAGCATTGTCAGCGCCAACCGCGCATGTGAAGGGTAGTTGACGAATGCTTACTTTCGGCAAACATAGATGTCTCTCGGCGAGTTTCTTTACCATCCGATCGTCGGAGCTCCTTCAGGATGTGAATCAGGTATCGCTCGTACACCAGCCACTCCCTGTCGGACTGTCCCATAGTTGGCTGTTGCCTCATTAATCAATACATTGAATGATGGTCACGATCGCGGTAAAAACAGTCACTTACCGATCGGTGGAGATCTTCTTCGATGTATCGATTGATGTTGGCGAAAGCCACCCTGGGATTTATGGGCCCCTCGGCGGGTTGGAATATGTATTCCTCAAGCAAGGCCCAGACGAATCGATCTTTCGTCTGTTCCCAGCTTGAATCAACACCCGCGGGCAAAGGCCCAGTGCGTTTTCGCCCGCCTCTGCCTGTGTCCGCCGCCTTCCCCTTCCCCTTCATACCTTTCCCAGACCGCAGAGGTCCAGGAGAGCGAATTATTGGGGTGGGGGGTTTGGTGTCCGGTGGTATATCGAAGGCCTGTAGGGACCGCGGTTAACGGCATGGTGTCAGAGGGACGAGGGGAGCAACCTACCGTTTGCGAGGGTGACCCCTCCTGGTCGTCTGCGGAGTGTGGCTGTTGGAACCCCCACGCTATCGCGATTGGTAAGTGTCTTGTCCAAGTCCATCAATGAGAGTGTTCACTCACCATCATTTCCGGTCGCAGCCGAGTGGAGGGAGGGATGGTCCACGGCGCGGGCTTTGCCCTTGTCCATGGAAGTGGTGGTCTGTTCATGTGTAGCTCAGCCGTAAACATCCCGGTCTAGGACGGTCGCCAATGTTGGTCCAAGCAATTATGATCGACGCCAACGGGACTCACCACTGTTGAAGGTGGGCTCCGCATGTGAGGAGTTTGGATCCGCGACTTGGTCTCCCGATGGGTTTAAGGTGATGCTCTCCCGTTGTCCAGATTGTCCGGCGTATCCATCGGGCGAGGGATTCAGGTACCAGTCCTGGGACCTGCTTGGACCAGCGACCGGGCCATCCGAGTTGAGGAGGGGATTGTAGTGATCCCCGAGGTCTGGTAACTCTTCGTTATCGAGAAGATAGCCAAAGCTCA
>Ga0307511_10000833_pt1 | contig 32842 bp, 33 predicted proteins | sample 13_EM_MG_FD_200266 | JGI IMG/M metagenome (GOLD analysis project Ga0307511, IMG submission 200266) | Populus trichocarpa ectomycorrhiza microbial communities from riparian zone in the Pacific Northwest, United States - 13_EM | ecosystem: Host-associated > Plants > Roots > Unclassified | place... | reverse complement strand
AGCGGGGTCTTGAGGAAAGACGCACGAACCTGAGCTGCAAAACTAGGGTGGACATAGTTTAGTTTACCAGACAAAATATATTGGCAATGTACCATGTGCCTTCCGGAGGGTGCAAGAGCTTGCAACGACAGAAGGTTTCCGGAGGAGACGGCGAGGACGGAGGAGACGGCGAGGGTGGAGGAGACGGTGAGGACGGAGACGGCGAGAACGGTGAAGGTGGTGAGGATGGTGAGGACAGTGGAGACGGCGAGGACGATGCGGATGACAGAGACGCCGAGATAATGAGAACGGCAAGGATGACAGGGATGGCGGAGGTGGAGGGAACAGAGGAGGCGCGTGGGACAGTCGGAGACCACGAGGCACGTGCAGTGGAGCGCGCATCTTGAAGACAGAAGACGCGTGGGGAGCAGAGACGAGAGGAATGGACGGAAGGAGAGACGGACGGAAGACAGAGGGATGGACGGAAGACGGAGGCGGAGTGAGTGGGGAAAGCTGAGTTTGAATTACACGCGACGAACTCGTGGATCAGCCACGCGTTTCCCGATCACATCACGTGTCGAGACTCTGGAACCATCCTGATTCCTAAGTCCGACCGCCCACCGGTCGCAAGGCCTATCTTTTTTCCCTCTTTCCTCGTTGTCTCTTCTCTCGTCCTCTCTCTTCTCTCTTCTCTCTTCTCTCGTCCTCCGTCCTCTCTCGTCCTGTTGCTCCTTGCTCTCGTCATCCCTTTTCTCTCATTGTCTCTTCTCGTCTTTGTTCTCTCCGCTGTCCCTCAGCGTCTCTCCCCTCGGCGCCTCTCCCGCCTTCCTACGTCCTCAAGTCTCTGTCCCTCGGCGTCTCTCCCCTCAACACCTCTCCCGCCTTCACGCGTCCTCAATCACTCCTCCGGTTCCCGCCTCCGCCGATCCCGATGGTTGTCAAGAAGCACAAACAAACCGCCAGGAAGAGTACTGGGGGACGCTCTGACCGCGTTCCACTTATCCCGTCAGATCGCGTCCTCCGATCTGCCTCTAAGTCTCCAAGCATTCAGCCAACTCCATCCCCTCCTCCTGTTCTGGCACCGCCCACCGCCAATACCACCACCGATACAACTGATGACTCTGATACCAATGTCATTATGATGGACGTTATGGCACCACCCACCACCAACGCCAACGGCATTGTCATGACGGAGGGCTACACAGGTTTGGACCATGTGAGTCTTGCCCTTTAGTTTCGGCAGTCACGTCTCATCTCATCCAATTTTGTTAGTGGTGTGCCTTGTGTTCAGATGGCCACGAAACTCTTGTCGAGTGCAACAAGTGCGGGGCCGCAAATTGCGCAACATGCGTTCCCCAGCTTCAAGATGTTGCTCCGGAGCTCATGAACATAGCTTCATATTCATGTGTCGGATGCACCAACCGCAGCGAGCGCTTCTACGTGAGTGGACTCTTTCTTTGTTTCATTCACACTCTCATGAACCAGTATATAGGGTCTGTCCAGACCTGACGGGTCGGCAGTCTATCCGGATGGCATGCGTGTTACAACACACAATCTGAACTCAGCAATCGAGAACCGACTACGAACTCCTCAGCTGGTGATCATCGAGTTCACTCTTGGTGAACTCCCTGCCAGAGGGGGTCCTGGCCAACTGCTGGAGCTCTCGCTCACCGCAAACTACGTGCCGAACCCAAAGGACTTACGTTATGAACAGATCCACTTCAACATCAAGGACAACGCTGCCTTCAAGACACACTCCACCTCAGTTGCACGCACGGTTGCAAAACTACGCGCAATGTAAGTCCCTTTTCATGTTCTCACCGCTGTCACCTTCCACTCATACCCCTCAGGAACAATTTCACTTTTGCCGTGCTCATCATACACACGCACTCTGATGATAAGACTGGCGACCTCAGCTATACACCATGCCACTCTGAAACTGGATCTGCGGCTGGCTTGCCCATCGGATCGGTCAGTCCTCTCCCCTCCTGATCCAAAACACGACTGACACCCTGACCCAGTTTTTTGATGCAGTTGTTGGTTCCGAGATGGTCGAGTATCTGCAGGAGATGAAGTTTTCCTCCTTCTTCCTTCTCTCTTGTGGTGCGGTCGTGCAGGTTAAGGAGGCGCGCCAAGGGTTTGTGCAAGTCGTGCGTCGGTAAGTCTCACTATAGCCCTTCACATCCAGCTCCCCCAGCTGATAACGCATCAAGGCTGAAGTTCAAGGATGCGTTCGCGTTCGGTGCTCCTCGTGTCATTGGCCACCAAGTTGGGATCTGGATGATTTCCGACGGCGATCGGGTTATCGTCGCAGGGATGAACAGCGCTTCGTGCATCTCCTCCCTCCTCTACGCTTCCAACTTAGGGAGGCAGACATCGGTCCTTTACCTCAACCACAATCGCAAGACAGGCAAACTAATGACGGCGAGGTACATGTGGGAACACAAGGCCAAACGACCCAACACACACACCTACCCTGTTTCCTGCCAGGTTTGCAATCGTGTCCGGTGCTGGGGCAAGATGAAGAAGAGCAACGGAAAGTCTTTTGATCTCAAGTGCGGCGGCACTGTGAGGAAGGATGGTAGAGACGTTGCTTGTCCTGGCACATACAACATTGGCCCCCGCCCACCCACTACCCCTCTCGAATGTCCCTACATTGGTCGTTGGCTCACCTGTAGTGAATAGTCCTCTTACACCACTGACCTGTATGCTTGATGCCCTCAATACTATTCACTGTTTACCTGCAAATTTTCTAAGCTACTCTAAAGCTGCATTGAGCAGTCTACGACTGGATAACCAGCAACCTGTCATACACTATTAATCATTTTGTGATGTGATAACAAACAAATTGTAATGTGATAACATACAAATTGTAACGTGATAACAAACAAATTGTAACGTGATAACAGACAAATTGTAACGTGATAACAGACAAATTGTAATGTGATAACAAACAAGTTGTAACATGGTAACAATCTGTTTATGAACTGCACTACAAAGACAGGGTGATATGTAACAGTCAATTTGTATCTCGATAACAAACCCTTTGTAGCAATGGCTTCCAATGCTCAGTCAACAAAATTCTTCCGGACTTCTTCCCAGCCTCCTCCTCCTCCACCTGCCTTCCACTGAATGTCTCCCAGCGAAGGGAAGATGTTGGCCAGCCCGTCGCTCACTTCCTCAACTGCATCCACATCAAGGAAGAGGGGCATCTCGTGGACGACCAATGTCTTGAGTGCACACCTTGGAAGCTCAGCCTCAGGCTCCCACGCGGTCTCCTCATACCATCTGGCGAAGCCTGAGGCATTGAGGTGGACCTCGAGTTGCTCCAACTCAATACAATAGACAGAAAGGGAGAGTAGACAGAAGGCACTTGTGCGACATGTGTTCTTGCGACATGGGTGTCCAAGCGTGAGTGTCTTCATTTGGGGGAGCGCCATGGCAAGGGTCTTGATGTCGTCATCTTTCAGGTAGAACAAACACTCCTCTTCAAGGCAGTATATGTCCATTTTGAGAATGGTTAGCTTCTGAAACATCAGAAGCGGGGAAGTGAGGCCTGTATTGATATATAGACCATCATCGCCAATTGAGACCTGTGTCAGTGATTCCTTCATCCTGGCCAATGGAGAAGAGTCTTGTGTGGTGCGAGCCCTGTCTTCAAAGAGTTGGAACATGGATAGCCATCCGATTGTGGAGTCCTCGGCAAAGAAACATGTTGTGAGGGGTGGGAAATCGAGGGGTAAATGAAGATCGGAGGGCTGGGGCGGGGGGCCACAAAATTGCAAGGTGCGAAGGCCAGGGAGGGAAATCAAGTGGTTCACCGCCCCACCTGACAGTGGGATTTGCGAGGCAAATGTCTTGAGCAATGGTCCACAACGCAAAACAACAGAGGAAAGGGAGTCTGTGAAATCTTCCCAGGGGAATGAAGTGTGGACTTTGCGATTGAGGGGCGCAATGATAAGCAGCCGGAGCCTGGACGCTGGCAGTGCGGACATGGCCAATGCGACGGAGTCTTGGAGCCTTGTGTGAGCCTCGGACTTCTTGTGCAGACACGACACAACAATCCGAATGTTCTCCAAACTTGGTGTGAGGAATAGGTCGGTATAAGGGATGTTGTGTCCTCCAACCTGCCAGCGTATATTTTGCAATGCGGGGAACCATCCGCCGGCAGGTGTGTTGAGGCGCATCCTCTCAATGGTGTCCCTATCAAGTCCTAACCACCACTCAACAGTGACGGCGCACATCCAAGATGAATAACGCTGGACTCTGGTCCAAGCCTGTGGCAGGGGATCCCCCTCGATCCTGAGCTGGAAAGACAACAACCCTAGCTGAAGCGTTTGATACCTCTGAACAGAGATTCGGCCAACGTACTTGACATTTCTTGGACCCATCCGTGCGATCCAGTACCACCTGAGGCAGTGCCTCCAGAAGAGTGCACAACGACTGTTGTTCCACCCACAAGACGCTCAAGACTGATTGCTCCAGATCCGGACTTGCGCAGGCAAGGTCCACGGCACTTTTTTGGCTGGTCTCGATGAGCTTGGCAGCCACTTGCCTTGTTAGCTCGCTGATCTTGAAGACTCGGTGGGGTGTGGTGTTTGGATTGTGAGCCATGGTGGTCACGAGTGGAATTGGGGTAAGCGCGTGAGGAACCTTGGTGCCGCCGTGTGGCTCGAGTCACGGCGGTCACGTCTTCGTTTGATAGAGGTTTCAATGGTAGCAGGCAATTCCAATTTTTGGTCCCCCGCTTGTCATGTCAAACCTAGTGTTATAATCTCGCCTCATACATTGTAATGCCGGCTGTAATACCCTAATCCCAGTTGTCTAATTGCAATTGAACCCTAACTCTGAAGAACAAGTTGCAAACTCTGTGGAACAAGTTGCAATCAGTTCCAACTAACGATCGTGCCATTCCAATGCTGGCGGTTCAATTACAATCAGATCATAATCCCATGATCAGATTGCAATCAGTGCCAATTACTGCTTGGCATGGTAATTTTCTGGGTGTTCCGGTAATGCATGTAGGCAGAAGAGGTAATCGCATGAGAAGAGGTAATCGCTCGTTTCCACCCATAAACCTTCTCCGACGGCCCCCAGAAAAATCAGGCAACTAGTAAAGCGTAATTCGGGTGTATTTGCCAGCTTAGGTTTATTTATTTTGTTTGCAGGCCGAAGGAAACCTCTCATTTATGTCGGAAAATGCTTATTTCGGCCATCATTTGGCCCGGGTCAACTCCCCTTAACTCGGATGGACGTGAAACTCGGACTCAATGTTGCACTACCATGGGTGAGACTGCGGGTCGATCCCGACGGTAACCCTGCAAAGGGGAAGTGGTTTATGACCGTATGAAGAACTCGCAAACCCTCGGCGTGATGGAAGCGTGACAGACCGCCACCAAGTCAACGACTGTCAACCGCATCTTTCAGTGTGACGCCTCCGTGACTTCATGCCAAATTATTTGAAATCGTTACCTCTTCTACAAGCAAAAAAACTCTCCGAGGTGGGACCACAATATTTGGCCACTCATCGCGAAACTTTTTGAGGGTAAAGTACAAGACCGTAAGTTTCTCGTGGTATAATTCTTGGATTATAAAATGAGGTGTGTGGCACTCGGGCACTTTTCCAAAGTGGCGATCGATTTTGTTACCTCTTCTGCCTACATGATAGTAACGTTATCCCAATTCCCGTCAGCACACTGGACTCTCTCTATACGGGGAAAAATCCGGGCAAGGATGACGGCAACCGTTGACACTGACCCCTCCGCCACGGGTATCCCCCCAACTTCGAGGACTCTCAATGCACAATCCCTCTGCAGGGCGGCAGATACAGCATTAGGGACCGCCCTACCAGTTGCCGGTGGGGCACTGAGGCTGGCCACTTGGAAGTGTATACGAAGAGCAGAGAGGTTTTGGCAGTGATGGGCGAGGGCCACTAGTCCCTTGACTGTGGCCCCGGCGAGGATTTCGCCGCACGGGTAATTTCCCAGGTGAAGGGTTTCCAGCTTCGGCATCGTTTGCGCCAGGCTCGTCACGACGTCGTCGTCTACAGTTGAGGAACAACCGGTATCGCAGGAGAATCTGACGACAAGGTGTGTTAGTTGTGTGAATGGAAGGAGGGCTAAATAATTTGGATTCCATGAGCGTGACGTGTGGAGTTGAAACTTTGAGAGTGTATTCTGAATAGATGTGGCGAGTGCAACCTTTTCGAATGCTTCGAGAAAACTGCCAATCTGTTCGGATCGCGAGTGGAATGTGACGGCCTCCAACTTCCCAAACGTCGCTCCGCGAAATATTCGTAACCAATCACTGTCGTAGTCATATTTGACAATTAGATTGGTAAGATTTGGAAGCGTTAGTGAGGGTAATGGAGTGTCCCTCTCAATAACCACCGACAACCCGCGTAGGTCAGGGAGTGTGTGAATAACTTCTCGAGCCTCCTCTGTCAACGGGGAAGATACGTGAAAGTGTCGGAGAGTATTTCGGTTGCTGGCGAGAAACATTCCGGAAACAGCGGCAGTGATCATCGGATCCCTCGGTAGCCGACGGAGGGTGATATCCTGCAGGTTGGGACACAGTGCCGGGAACGCGGTGATCATCGAAGCGAGCGCCGGTTTGGGGAGGTCGGAGATAATGAACGCGATGGCGATGGTAGTGGTTCTAGGGGAAAGAAATGAGGGGATGAAAGGGATGAACTCTCCAGTGACGGGCCACAATTCTAGAGTTTTCAGGTTCGGAAACAAGGGTTCGTTGATGGTACAAAGCTGTAGAACCGGGAGCACGTCCGGAAGCAGCATGCCCAGAGAGCCACATTCCGCGAGCTTTCGCATCCTTCGAGCATGCTTTTGGAGACGGGTCCATTCCGTGGTCGTCTTGGGTCTTTCTGGGGTCTGTCAAATCAAATGGTTGAAAGGATGGAACGCGCGTGTTGTTGGCGTGCTCACAATGCATCTGCCCTCATCCAAGACATCTCTTGGCAAAAACCCGAGCAGAGGATCCAACAGTTCTTGCCTCTCCCACAATGCACCTAACGCCGGGTCTTCAAAGCTTTTGCAACAACACGCCAACGCAACAGCGGCCGCATGTTGTTTATGTGCGACGAGTTCGTGGGCGACAAGCCTCACGATTTCGTCCACGTGGAGGCAAGGGTGCATTGAAATTAGAAGGTACGTTGGCCGGGTGTCGGAGACGCGGAGAAATTTCAAACCCACGGCTCCCGCCGAAGTTTTTGGGACGTGGTCGCCTGGTTCAATCGTCACGTGCACTGGGGGCGTGGTAGAGCGCTGGGGGGTCGAGCAGGTAAGGCGCTGGGTCAACGGAACGCCACTCTCACATTGTTATGTACCATATGGTTGACGGGGCTGGGCGATTACCAGTTAAACATTACCCTTCAATGGGGCTCCGTCACTCGTATCACTTTCGGACGCAGCTGCTAACTTCGGGTCGCGTTTCAACCAGGTTCCGGGGCACCTATCTCAGTCTTCCCGCGCGCTGCTTAAAAGTGCGTTTTGTGGAACAACTCACGATGTGCAGGATCGGTAAGGGAGTGGTGGTCGGTGGATGACCGCCATAGACTTCAATCAGCGCGACGTAAAAACTCTGTATTGTGAGTCTCCCGCAGGACAATTACGCCCCTCCGGCTTGGATCTCGGTGATCGGTAGATTGTACATTTCATCCACATATCATTCGACGACTAGGTTAGGCTTAGTCCTTGTGCACCGCTCAATGGATGATTGTCTGTAGGACAGGGCATCACATCACTGCTCTAAACGTCGTAGAAAGGGGTGCCAGTACCTGGTCCAGATTCGCGCCACACACGATGGGACAGGGGAGGCGAGTCACTAACCTTCCTTGAAGGTCCCTACTAGACTCCTGCGCGTGCAGTATAGTCTCACAGAGTTGGCTTACAAAATATTCAGTTTAATTGGGGAAAGTATTACTGCTCAGGCCACGGGGACCCGAGGGATTCCAGTTGCTGTCGGGAAAAGATCTGGATGATAAACTGGAGGTCGGGTTCGGGTATCGTCACGTCGAACTGCCTCCCAATTGGCTACCATCCCCGAGGGTGGCGGCTATGGAGATGTCACTAAAGTTACTTTGAGGTGCACAGAAGCAGTGTTCCTTACTTGAGAAATCAACAATTTGTCTAGCGAGGCGGAGTGCATCCTCGACCTTCTCCCAGTTCTCGATATCGGAAGAGTAGACACAACGTAGGTGGGGGAAAATGATGATTAGGGTCAGGGCAACCACCAACACCGACTCCTCCGGTACGGGTATTTTCCCTACTTCGAGTTGCGTCAAAGCACACACCCTCCGCATGCTAGTGGACGCAGTATTAGGAGCCACCTCGACGGTCGCCGGCGAGGTACAGAGGCTGGCCACTTGGAAGTGCACACGAAGTGTATAGAGATTCGGGCAGTGATGGGCGAGGACCACAAGTCCCTTGGCTGTGGCTCCAGTAGGAATGTCACGGCATGGCGGACTACCTAGCTGAAGTATTTCAAGCTTCGGCATCGCCCGCGCCAGGGTCGCGATGATATCGTCATCCACGTTTGAGGAGCAACCGCTGTCACAGGAGGATTCAATGACAAGGTATCTCAGTTGCGTGAATGGGAGAAGGGAGCGATAGTTTGGCATCCATGGGCGTGTTGTGAGGAACAAGAACCTTGAGAGAGTATTGTAGGCAGACGCAGCGAGTGCGGACTCTCCAAACACTTCGAGGAAGTTGCCAATATGTTCGGAGCTGGAGCGAATGATGATGGACTCCAATTTTCCAAGTGTCGCTTCGTGGGGCATCTGCAACCGGCCACTGTCGTGATTATATCGTATGTCGAGGTGGGTGAGATTTGGGAGCACCAATGGCGGTAATGAAGTGCCCCTCTCCACAACCACCCACAGGTCGCGTAGGTTGGGGAGTTTGCAGGTCACTTCACAGGCCTCTTCTGTCAATGGGGAATCTATCTTGACGGATCGGAGAGTATTTCGATTGCTAGCGAGAATCATTCCGGAAACAGCAGCAGTGATCATTGGATCTAATGGCAGGGAGCGGAGAGCGATGTCCTGCAAGTTGGGGCATAGTTTCGGAAGGGTGGCGAAGATGGAGGCAACAATAACTCGAGGGGCGCTGGATCCATCGAATGTGGTAACGATTCCGGTGATCCCAGGGGAAAGGAACAGGGGGATAAATGGGAGAAACTCCGCAGTGATGGAATACAATCGGAGTATCCTCAGATTTGGGAACAAGGGATCATTGATCGCGCAAAGTTGCAGGACCCAGAACACATCCGGGGACAGGACGCCCAGAGTGCTAGGTATCCTGAGCTTTCGCATCCTTCTGGAGTAGTTCCGGAAGCGAGCCCATTCTGGCGTCGTCGGCAGCCTCTCGAAAGACTTCCGAATGAAAAAATTGAGCGAAGAGAACACGAATTCTATTGGCACACCCACATTTTTGTCCCCATTCCAGACGTCCTCCGGCAAAGACCTGAGTAACGGGAGTAGTCCTTCCTGTGTCGCCCACAGCTCATCCAACACCGAATCTTCAAAGGTTCTGCAACAGCACGCCAAGGCGACGGCAGTCGCCCGCCCTCTAGACGCGAGGAGTTCGTGGGCGACGCGTCTTAAAATTTCATCCACGGAGAGGCAAGAGTTCATTGAAACTAGAAGCTACGTTGAGCCGGGTGCTAGAGGCATGAAGAACTGTACGACTCACGGTTAATGAAAATGCTCTCGGGAGACGGTTACCTGATTTGTTCGGATTGTTACTACCGGCTGGTGCTGGGGTGTTGGAAGGAGATAAGACGCTGAATCAGTAAAGCGCCGGTCCAACAGCGGTCAATGGAACCCGTAACTAGGGTCATTGCCTGACGTCAACGTTCATCGTGATGGTCAATGTATTGACCGTGTCCTAGTTGGCGCGGACAAATCGAGGGTCGGAGGTGGACCCCGACCGCTTCAAGACAGAGCGGTCCAGCCTACTCTGAACCAAAGAATACCGCAGATGTGTTCTTGGGGCCGGTTCCTTGCAGCTTCTATAGAGCTTCGAGTCGTTACCCGTGTCAGTCAGGCGCGCTCGCTACGTCGCGTTTTAACCGAACCCCTAGGACCTCCATTTGTGCGCAGCTTAACGGAGACTTTGTGTAGGAAATTTCGTCGTACGTGGTCCGCCGCCAGGATGCGGGAGCGCAGGAAGTGGGACGGTTGACGAACTTGGCATATGAGAGAGCCTCCAGTCGATCGTGTCTCTGCATTACTATCCACGGGCAAGCAGGGATTTGATTTTGAGATCGCTCGGCGACTATACAGGGCGTAGTCCTTGTCCGCCGTTCAATCACGTTTGATTTACACAATACTCGGTTTAATCGGGTGAAGTATTATGGGTCGGGTTATGGAAAATCAAAACGGATCACTTCTCAATCAACTACCTCCATCAACTTGTGCGCCCCCTGGGGAGGGGTCAGTAAGGTCGCTTCGAGATGTAGGGAGGGGGTGATCCCTACTTGAACAATCGACGATTTGTCTGGAAAGGAGGATTGCGTCGATGACCTTTTCCCATTTATCATCATCCAAGGAATTAACACGGGCCACACGGGGGAAAATGAGGGCTAGGGTCAGGGAAACCATCAGCACCGACTCCTCCGGCACGTGTACTTCCCCAACATTGAGATCCGTCAAAGCGCAGCCCCTCCGCAAAGCAGTGGATACAGCATCGGATGCCACCCCCGTGATCGTTGGGGGGGCACTGAGGCTGGCCACTTGAAAGTGTACACGAAGTGTGGAGAGATCCAGGCAGTGATGGGCAAGGATAACAAGTCCCTTGACTGTAACACCGGTAGGGGTTTCGTCACACGGGGGATCACCCAACTCAAGGGTTTCCAACTTCGGCATCGCTCGCGCCAGGGTTGCAATCAGATCGTCATCCACGGTTGAGGAGCAGCCGTAGCTGCAGTTGAATTCGACGATGAGGTTAGCCAATTGCGTGAATGGAAGGAGCGAGCGATAGTTTGGCCTCCATGAACGTAGTGTGTTGAAGTTGAACGTTGAGAGCGTATCCTGAATGGATGTGGTAAGTGCGACTCTTTCGAACTCCCCAAGGAAGTCGCCAATTTGTTCGGATCTAGCATCGAAGGAGATAGTCTCCAACTTTCCAAGTATCGCTCCGCGGAACCCCTTCGACCACCCACTGTCGGAGTCGTACTCGATGTTTAGACTGGTGAGACTTGGAAGAACCAGCAGGGGTAACGAAGTGCCTCTCTCGATGACCACAGTTAGATGGCGTAGGTTGGGTAGCCTGCAAATCATCTCACGAGCCTCCTCTGTCAACGGGGAATCCACATGGAGGGTCCGGAGAGCATTACGGTTGCTGGCGAGAAGCATTCTGGAAACAGCTGCAATGACCATTGAATCTCTTGGTAACTTGCAAAGTGAGATTTCCTGCAAGTTGGGACATAGTGTCGGGAGGGTGGCGAAGATCGAGGTAACCATCACTTTATGGGAAATGGATTGAGCAAATGTGATCACGATGGCGGTGATCCTGGGGGAAAGGAACAAGGAGACGAATGGGATGAACTCCGTGATGACGGAATGCAACTCGAGCTTCCTCAGATTCGGGAACAAGGGACCATTGATGGCGCAAAGTTGTAGAACCGAGTACGCCTCCAGAAACAGGCTGCGTAGAGCACGCCTGTCTCGGAGATTTCGCATCTTTCGAGCGTACTTTCTGAAACGAGCCAATTCTGGCATCATCGGTGACCTTTCGAAACACTTCAAAATCGAACAGTTGAGCCAAGGGAGCACAAATATTATGGGACACCCACATCTCCATTCCAGATATCCTCTGGTAAGGACCGGAGTAACGGGAATAGTCGTTCCTGTGTCTCCCACAGCTCATCCAACACCGGTTCTTCAAAGATTTTGCAGCAGCACGCCAAGGCGACGGCAGTCGCCCGCCCTCCAGACGCGACGAGTTCGTAGGCGACGTGCCTGACAATTTCATCCACGGAGAGGCAGGGGTGCATTGAAACTAGAAGGTCTACGTTGAACCGTGTGCTGGAGGTGCGGAAAGCTCTACAACTCACGGTCAATGAAACAGTTCGGGGAGTAGTCGCCTGGTTCGTTCGGATCGTCACCACCGTGACAGGCTGGTGCTGGAGCGTTGGAAGGGGATAAGACGCCGAATCAGTAAAGCGCCGGTCCAACCATGGTCAATGGAGCCGCGCGGGGGACTGCCACGCGACCATACGAATGATTCATTCCACATTCCGTCCTGCTCCTATTACCCAGTAGACTGTATCAGATGAAATAAGGGCTGTAAGTGGCGTGAGCGGATAGCATGGTGGGGAGCAAGGGAAGATTTTCCGGCGAGCAGCCGTGAGCTCGGACAGCCGCAGCTTGTCGGCCATTGTCCAACGTCAGCGTTCACCATGACGGTCAATGCATTTGCTGTGTTGTAGATTGACCCGTAGAGATCAAAGGGCCGGAAGCAGATCTCGGCCACTTCGAGGCAGAGTGACCCAGCCTATTCTGAACTGAAGGATACTACGAGTATGCTCTTGGCCGGTTCCTTGCAACTTCAGTAGAGCTTCGCTAGTACCTGCGTCGGTCAATCACGTCTGGCTGCATCACGTTTTAACCGGGCCCTTGGAAGGAGTCCTATCTGCGTGCAGCTTGACGGTGTCTTTGTGCAAGAACGTTCGCGATACGTGGTCCGCTGCCAGGATGTAGGAGCGCAGGGAGCGGGGCGATTGGCTTCCGACGCCTGAGGGTAGTCCTCACTCGCCGCTCAATCACGCCTGGATTACGCGATGTCTGATTGGGTGAAGTAGTATGGTCACAGAGAAGTTACAGAGTTTGTTGGGGAAGGGATGCCAAGCGATGGAGTAAACTCTGAGCACATCGTCACTTCAAACCGTGCCTCGATCAACTCCTGATGTCGAGCGTGGCTCCTGGGGAAGTGTCATTAAAGCTGCATCAAATGTAGAAAGTGGGCGTTCCTCACTTGACCAATCGAAAATTCGTCCGGAGTGGCAGATTGCATCTACAACCTTCTCCCAGTTCTTATCGATGTGGTGGATATAACCTAAATGAGGGAATCGGATGTAGACGAGCAAAGTGATCACCAGTACCGACTCCTCCGGTATCGGTATATCTCCGACCTCAAACTCCGTCAATGAGCAATCCATCTGCGGGGCGGTGAGTCTGGGGTTAGGAGGGATCCCGCCACTCGCCGGTGGGGTAGTGACTGGTGATGGCCATGAGTCCCCTGAGTGTGACGTCGGTGCAGATTTCTCTGCATGGCTTGTCGCCCAGCGCAAGGTTTTCCAGTTTCGGCATCGTTTGCGCCAGGGTCGTGATAATATCGTCATCCACAGTTGAAGAGCAACCATCGCTGCAGGAGGATTCGATGATGCGGTTGGTAAGCTGCGTGAACGGAAGGAGAGAAGATAGTTTGGGTTCCACGAGTGTGTCGTGTAGAAATAGAACTCTGAGAGCGTGTTCTAGACGGACGCGGTGAGTGCAGCCCTTTCAAATACTTTGAGGAAGTCGCCAGTTTGTTCGGAGTGAAACGTGATGGCCTCCAGCTTTCCAAGCGCCGCTCCGTGAAACGCCTGCAACCAGTCGTGGTCGTGGTCGCATTTGATGACTAGGTTGGTAAGATCTGGATCACGACTCACCCGTCTGGTATGTGGTGTAGAGCGTTGGATGTGGATCAGGTGCAGGATGAATGACGTCGATGGTGATCGGCCGGCACGCCGCTCAACTGACTAGGAGGTACAACGTGTGGAGGCTGTGGGCGGTCACGACGCGAGGACACCGTCATTCCTGTCCATCCTCCAATGTATTTCCAATATCGAGTGCGCGCCCTGCCAGGTATCACTACGAGTCATTAGAGATGCAGTGAGCGCACTTTACCTGAATGATGAACGAAGGAGCCGATCCGGTTCGAAAGCGCTATGGTGTCCGCAATCCACTTCCACCCAATATCGACGTAGTCGATCTCGAGAAGGTGAGGGAAGATGTGGAGCAGAGTGAGGAAAGCCTCTATCGGGTACTGGTCTGGTGCGGGTATTTTTCCAACTTCAAGGCTCGTCAGAGCGCAGTTCCCTCGCGGGAGATGTGATTCGCTACCCGAAACCGGTGGTGCGGGTACATTTACGACCGCCACGATCAAGCTCTCCGCCCGGAAATGGATAGAAAGTCTCGTGAGACCGACGCAGTGGTGGGCGAGCGCGATTAGTCCCTGGATTGTGACGTTGGAGGGCGCTTGGCATGGTTTATTGCCTAGTTGAAGGGTTTCCAGCCCAGGGATCGCTTGCGCCAGAGCAATGACGATCTCGTCGTCCAGCCTCGAGGAACAACCATCGTCACAGGAGAACCCGATGAGGAGCGTTTTCAATTGCTTGAACGAAAGGAGGGAATAATAATGTGGGTTCCACGAACGAAAGGTGTAGAACTCGAACTTCAAGAGCGTGGCAGAGGCGGAGGTGGCGAGTGCAACACTTTCGAACGCTTCGAGAAAGTCGCCGATTTGTCCGCAGTTCGCGTTGAAGGCGATTCCCGTCAACTTGGAGAGTGTTGTCCCGCGGAACGCTTGTAACCAGTCGTGGTCATGGTGATACTCGATATCGAGTTCGGTGAGGCTTTGAAGCGACACTACGGGCGGCGGGGCATGTTCCCGAAAAACCAACCACAGCCCGCGTAGGTTGTGGAGCTGGCAAACTACCTGATTGGCTTCTTCTGTCAAGGCAGAATCCACCAGAAAAAACCGCAGAGTGTCTAAGTTGCAGGTGAGGAGCATCTCAGAAGCGGCGTTTATGACAGTCGGATGATCCGGTAAGGGTCGGAGAGTAATGTTCTGCATATTGGGGCACAACTTCGGCAAGCGAATGATCACCGACGCGATCATCACTGCGGGGGGACTGGCGATGAATTGGATATCGATGTGGGTGGTCCCATTGGAGAGAAACAGGGGGATGAATGGGACGATGTCCGCGGTGGCCTCCGTTAATTCAAGAGTCTTCAGATTCGGGAGTAGGGGTTCGTCGAGGATGCGAAGCTGTAGCACTGAGAGGGTATCCGAAGGGATGGGTTCTTCGGAAAGGTCTACTTTGAGCTCTCGCATCCGTCGAGCGTATCTTTTGAGGCGAGCCCACTCCGTGGTCGTTGGCACTCTCTTGAAAACCATCTGACGAAAGTGATTCAGATGAGGTGAGATAGGGAGTCGTGAGCAAACTCACGAGAGTTTGGGTTAGTTCGTCCCAAACGCCCGCTGGAAAAATCTCCAGCAACGGATACAGCCGGCCCTGCGTCCTCCATAATGCATCCAAAATCGGGTCTTCAAGGGTTTTGCAGCAACACGCCAGCGCAACGGCGGTCGCCTTCCATTCAGAGACAACGAGCTCATGGGCGAGGAGCCTGACGATTTCATCGACACTAAGACAGGCGTGCATGGGATCCAGGCTGGGGGGAAACGCGTTTAACCCAGAAATCAAGGGCAAGTACCGCGGGTTGGAATGTCCGGAGCGAGACGTGCAGAATAAAGCGCCCATGGTCAGCTGACCTTTAGGCATATGGGCGTCTATGCGTCACCCTCTGACTTTTGCGCTCAATCAATCACAGGGCTTTCCGGTGTATCGCTTTGGCACGCAGGCTTAGTGGGAGATACTGATTGCCTTGGGGAATACAACTACAGGTTGGATAAGATGCATGAAGTGATGTAGAAGTGGAGAGTCGAGGTTTGAGGTCTGAGTACCCTACAACACGTTTTCTTCGGTCATTTCGCGATGACCAGTCGACATCTATGCGTCTTCTGTCGGGTGTCATAGTGACGCATCAGCAGTGGACCTCGAGGAACGGGCGAGGGCACCAATCCGGTTGGAAAGCCGCCTGGAGAGCATGATGGTACCCGCGACACCCCCCCACTGTGCGTTGGTGTGATTGATAATGGTTATGCGAGGAAATATGTGGAGTAGGGCTAGGGCGACTGTCAACGCGCTCCCCTCCGGGATGGGTGTATTGCCAACTTCGAGAGTCGTCAAAGCGCATCCCTCTGGTGAAGCGACGCGCTCCCCGTTAGAAGATGAAGCAACCCCTCCACCGTCCGCCGCCCTAAGCAGGCTGTCCACCTGGATATGAACACGAAGGGTGGAGAGGTCGATACAGTGACAGGCAAGCTCGATGAGTCCCTTAACCGTCACACCAGTGAGCTTCCGGCACGGTTCCAAACCTAGTTGAAGGATCCTCAGCTTTGGCATCGCTCGAGCCAAGTCGACAATAATGTTATCATCTACCGTCGAGGAGCAGTGGATACGGCAAGGGTTTGAGATTGTGAGGGTTGTCAGCTGCGTGAACGCAAGCAGAGAGGAATAGGTCGGGGTCCATGGGTGTAATGAGTGGAATTTGAATGTCGAGAGAGTGGCTGTTATGGATGTGGCAAGCCCAACACCTTCAAACGCCTCGAGAACGTCGCCAATGTATGGGGAAGTGGCGTAGAAGGACACGAACATCAACTTGTTAAACGTCGCTCCGTAGAAGCTCCGTAACCATTCGTGGCCGTTTGAATAAATAATATATACCCCAACGAGGTTTGGAAGGACCATCGGCGGCAGCAAAGTAGGTCCCTCGACGGCCAGCCGCAGCACGCGCAGATTTGGTAGTCGGGAAAGAGCTTTACGGGCTGGCTCCGTCAAGGTGGAATCTATGTCAAAGTGTTCCAGTATGGTTCGGTTGCAGGAAAGGAGCATTTCGGAGACTGCGGTAACGATGACCGGACTCCTGGGTAGCCCGTTTAGGGTAATCCTCTGCAGGCTAGGACATCTTGTCGAAAAGGTGGCGATCATCGAGACGATCGCTGGCGTAGGGGGGGTGGGGAAGAACCTGACGAAGTTGATACCGATGGTCGTAGTCCTCCGGGAGAGGAACGAAGGGATGGATGGGATGAACCCCACAGTCACTTCGCTACATATGAAGGTCCTTAGACCCGGAAGTAGGGGTGCGTCGGGGGTGTGGCCTTGCAGCACTGAGAGAATATCGGGGGGTAAAGGGAACAGAGATGGATTCACGCTGAGCGCCCGAATCCTTTGAGCGTACTTCCGGAAACGGGCCCACTCCTCTTTGACGGGAGTTCTCTTGAAAGACTACCCAATCAAATAGTTTGGCGGGGAGGGAATGAAGCATCACAAGCTAGCACTCACCCACTTTCCGCCTTTTTCATCCAAAACACCCTCCGGAAAGGATTTCAGCAGCGGGCGCAGCTGATCTTGTGCTTCCCACAACGCGTCCAACACCGGTTCTTCAAAGCTTTTGCGGCAACGTGCCAAAGCGGCGGCGCTCCCCCTTCCCCCAGACATAACTAGCTCGCAGGCGAGGAGCCTGACGATTTCATCCACATTGAGGCAGGCGTGCATTGAATCTGGAAGGCGGGGTTAACCTCTGCCTCTACTGAGCGCAAAAACTCGAGAACGTACAGTAAATGCCAACGTTAGGGGTGGAGCCACAAGCGGACGTGGCCTCTTGTTCGTCCGCTGCGGGCCACAGCGAGGCTGGGTGAGCCAGCTCGAAGCGCCCGCGATACTTTCCGGTCACGCAATCGAGCGCTCATTCCACGATCACCAGCCGCTCGTGGAAAGTCTTCAAACAAAGCGGCAAAAGAGGAATCGTTGGTCATCTTCCTTACAATGAGTATAACGCCTTATAATTTCGTATCTTGCTCTACCACTACTCTCGCAATACTGCTAGCGGCTGGTAAACTGCTGCCAGGTTATTCCGGGTCACCGGTGAAACACAATCGGCAGTCGTGTTCGCCGCTCAATCACTTGGGTTACCCAGCCTCCCTTCCAATTAAGTGGTACGGACCAAGGGATGGAGGAGCCACAGCTTCCGCTGAGCAAGAGAAATTAAAGTACTGTCGGTATTTCGATCAGCTACCGATGTTCAGTGCAGTTCCTGGGGAGGTGTCATTAGAATTACTTCGGGGGGGTGGAGGGGGTTCCTTACTCGAGTGATTTATGATTTGTCTAGAAAGGGAGATCGCCCCCATGACGTTCCCCCACTCTTCATCAATGTAATGGATGGTTTCTAGGCGGGGAAAAATGTAGGCTAGTGTCAGAGCGACGAACGACACCCACTCCTCCGGCATGGGTATGGATCCAACTTCGAGGATCCTCAAAGCGCAATCCCCAGGGGGGTCAGTTGGTCCAGTGTCAGACGTATCCCTAGCAACTGCTGGCGGGATTGCGAAGCTGTCCACTTGAAAGTGTACGCGAAGGGTAGAGAGATCCTGACAATGATGAGCGAGAGCCACCAGGCCCTTGACCGTGGCCCCAGTGGGGGTTTCGCCACATGGGTCATGGCCGAGCTGAAGGGTTTCCAGCTTTGGCATTGCTCGCGCTAAGCTTATGATGACATCATCATCCACGGTCGAGGAGCAATGTAGGTCGCAAAAGAATACAATGATGAGATGCGTAAGTTGCGTGAAAGGAAGGAGAGAGTGGTAATTTGGATTCCATAATGATGACGTGTAAAGCTGGAACTTTGAGAGCGTATTCTGAATAGATGTGGCGAGTGCAACCCTTTCGAACGTTTCGAGGAGGCCGCCGGCCTGGTAGGATTCGAAGAAGAGGGTGACGGTCTTCAATTTTTCGAGTGTTGCTCCATGAAACATCCGTGACCAATCACTGTCATAGTCCCGTTGGATAATCAGGTCGGTAAGATTTGGAAGTACCATTGTGGGCAACAAGATGTCCCTCTCAACAACCACCGATAGCCCGCGTAGGCCAGGATTTTTGTAAATTGACTCGCGGGCCACCTCTGTCAATGGGGAATCCACCTGGAAGGATTGGAGAGTGTCGTGATTGATGGCGAGAAGCATCGCAGAGACGGCGTCGGTGATCGTGGGATCTCTTGGTAGGGCGCAGAGGCTGAGATCCTGCAAGTTTGGGCACAGAGTTAGGAAGGCGGTGATCATCGGAGCAACTATTGCCGCAGAGAGGCTAGACCCGACTTGGAATGTGATGCTGATGGTGGTGATTCTGGGGGAGAGGAACGAGGGAATGACAGGGATATCCTCCCCGGTAATGGACTGCAACTCGAGAGTCCTCAGATTCTGAAATAGCGGCTCGTCAATGGCGTAAAGTCGTTGGTTCGAGGACACAAATGGAGGGGGGAAGTTTAGAGTGACACGTTCTCTGAGCTGTCGCATCCTTCGAGCGTACTTCCGAAAACGAGCCCATTCTGACACTGTCGGCGGCCGCTTGAGATACTTCGGAATAAAAGAGTTGAACGAAGAGAGCACGAATATCGTTGGCACACATACATGTTTTCCTGTAACCCAGACATCTCTCGGCAAAGACCTGAGTAACGGGAGTATTCTCTCCTGCGTCTCCCATAACGTGTCTAATACCGGTTCTTCGAAGTTTTTGTGACAGCATGCCAACGCGACGGCAGTGGCCTTGGCCTTTGATGCGACGAGTTCACTGGCGACGAGCCTAATGATTTCATCCACATTGAGACAGGTGTGCATCGTACCTAGAAGACAGATTTAACCGCGCGTCAGTGTCACGGGAAAACGATAACTCACGGTTAATACCAACGTTTCTGGAGAGGGTCTCAGGTCGTCGCAGTCGCAAGTTTTGTTCATGAAAACGTGTAGGGCAGGAGACGCCCGAAATCTGGCACGATCGGAACCCGTCACGCGCCGGTATCGCTGGGGGCCGCTGGGTTTTGGTAGGCAGCCACTTGCAATTCGATGGCTCGTTTTTGAAAAACACACACATGATTTTGTATTTGTGTGTGGAGCCTAGTCTTTGTATTCACTCGGTTGATTCCGTAGCTATCTGTCAAATATTCCTATTTGTCCTCCGGGAGTGTACATGCAGGGTACTTAGCGTAGCGAAGAGTTAGTATGCTGGGCAAAAACCCGAAGGGCTTTCAGGCCGCAGGATGTGGGATCCGGGGTCTGAGGCAGCTGCATGGGCGGGTGGGTCCCACGGAGCTGGTTCGGAAACCGTCTCCTACGGCCTAAGCTGGTTTTTGGCCAGCGGAGTGCAAAGCTATTCTGGTTGGACCGGATATCTTCGCGAGTGGTGTGGTTGGTGGGGAAAAGAAAAGGAAGAGGCAGAGGAGTGACAGTGGGGCGAGGAGGTGGAGCTTTCCTCCGAAGAGGAATGAGCGCAGGATCATCCTCATGTCACAAAGACATAAGTCTCTTTGCTTCGATCGTTCCTCCCTCCGCCGAGACTATCAATTTTTATGACATGCTCCGCAATCCGTCGCTTCGGGAGACCGCGGTAGCTCTCACTTTGAAATATCTCACCTCGTTCGTAGACACTCGGGCCTGTTGCATTCGATGGATGGGTGGTTATAATTTATTGAGTACGACCTTGGCTTCTGGCGCAACGAGCTCCCAGGCGATAAGCCTCGCTATTTCATCCACGTTAAGACAGCCACATATCGAACCCAGGTGTTTGACCTTGCGAGCAAAACAGAGTCCAAAGAGCACAGGTCAGGACTCGAGGCTCCCGGATCACCAACTCTCGCCAACCGCGTACTCCCATGTCATTACCAACAGATTGTACACTTTGTCAGACTTTGTCCTGAGATCACTTCAGGGCCACACTGGGCATAGTTGTTCATTCGGCTTACGCAATCTTCGGTTTAATCAGGTCAAGTGTTACGGGTCAAGCGAGGTAGAAATTACAAGTTCCGTTGGGCAAGAGAAAAGTGAAATGATCGGGGTGAGGTTAGAGCGCTGTCGTGGCGGACCATTTCTCTATCAGCTACCGTCCTCGAGTGCGGCTCCTATGGAGGTGTCACTAAAGTTGCTTCGGAGTGCAGAGAGGGGGTGTTCCTCACTTGAGTAACCAACGAATTCTCTTGGAACACAGATTGCGTCCACAACCTTAAACCAGTTCTCATCAACGCAATCGACGCCTGCGATGTGGGGGAAAAATTGTGCTAGGGTCAAGGCGACCATCAACACAGACTCCTCCGGCATGGGTATTTCTCCAACTTCGAGGTCCCTCAAAGCACAATTCCTCCGAGGGGCAGTAGATCCGACATCAAAGACCATCCCAGAAACTGTTGGCGGAGCACCGAGACTAGCCACTTGGAAGTGTATGCGAAGGGAGGAAAGGTCATGGCAGTGATGAGCGAGGGCAACGAGACCCTTGGCTGTGACACCAGTAGGGATCTCGCGACATGGCGGACCGCCTAGCTCAAGGATTTCCAGTTTCGGCATAGCTCGCGCCAGGCTCGTAATGGCATCGTCGTCTACGGTCGAGGAGCAACCACCATCGCAGGAGAAGTCAATGAGAAGCTCTGTCATGTGCGTGAATCGATGGAGGGAGGGATAATTTGGGTTCCAAGAGTGAGCCGTGCGGAGACGGAACGAAGAGAGAGTATTCTGCACGGATGCGGCGAGTGCGACCCTTTCGAACGCCTCAAGGAAGTTGCCAATTTGTTCGGATTTAGTGTGGAATGTGACGGCCTCCAACGGTCCAAGGGTCGCTCCGCGAAACAGCCGCAACCAGTCGCTGTCGTGCTCGTACACGACCAATAGGTCGGTGAGACTTGGGAGGACCACCAAGGGTAGCGGAGTGTCCTTCCTAATGACCGCCCACAGTGTACGTAGGTCGGGGAGTTTGTAAATCACCTCACGGGCCTCCTCTGTCAACGGAGAACGCACACGGAAACTTCGGAGAGTATTTCGATTGCTGGCGAGAAGCATCTCGGAGACGGCGGCGGTGATCATTGGGTCGTCCGGTAGGGCATAGAGCCTGATATCCCGCAATTCTGGGCATAGCCTTGGGAAGGTGGTGATCATTGAGGCAATCATCACTTTGGGGAAGCCGGATGAAGAGAACCCGATATTGATAGTGGTGGTTTTCGAGGAAAGGAACAAGGGGATGAATGGGATGGAATCCTTAGGGGGCCACAGGTCAAGTGTTTTAATATTCGGAAACAAGGGGTCGTTGGCGGCGCGAAGCTGCAGAACCGAGAACACTTCGGAAGATACGACGTCAAGTCCTCCGAGCTTTCGCATCCTTCGAGCGTACTTCCGGAAACGAGCCCATTCCGGCGTTGTGGGGAGTCTCTTGAAAGCCTTTTAAACCAAGCAGCTGAGGGGAAAGAATAAACGTATTATTGGCCACTCACGGTGCATCCACCTTCACTCCAAACATCCCCCGGCAGGGATTTGAACAGCGGAAGCAGTTTCTCCTGGGTCTCCCACAGTGCGTCTAATACCGGGTCTTCAAAGCTTTTGCGGCAGCATGCGAGCGCGACAGCAGCGATCTCGGATTTCGATACGACTTCACAGGCAATAAGCCGAACGATTTCATCCACGTTGAGACAGGTGTGCATCAGACCTGAGGAGCGCGCTTAGCCGTGTATCGATTGTACACGGAAAGAAGGCAGCTCACGAGCAATGTCAACGTTGCTGAAAGGGTCTCAAATAATTGCAGTCGCCAGCTTTGTTCAACGCGGAGAGTAAAAGGAACTCGAAGCGTGATGTGTCCGCACCGATCACGCGGCAATTGCTCGTCGGCCGGTCATTACGCGTAGCCCTTCCCAGTTCAACCACAAATATCTCACAATGGTCTCTTTATTAAGCGAAGTGGCCCAAGATATGTGGAGGAAGTATAAGAGAGGGCGTAGTAGTTAGGGCGAAGTCAAAGCACTCTAGAACTCCTCTGTACAGCTCTCGACTATTCAGCGCCATCGAACGTGGCTCCTGGTTGGGGTGCCATCAGCTTCGCTTCAGGGTAGAGTGAGTGAGAACTTACTCGAGGCATCGGCGAGTTTTTTGGAAATCTCGATTGCTTCCGCAACCTCCTCCCACTGCTCTTCATCGGAGTATACGATTAATTCCAGACGGGGGAAAATGCGGAGTAGGGTCAGGGCGACCACCAACGTATTAGACTCCTCCATCACGGGTATTTCCCCAACGCTGAGAACCGTTAAGGCGCAATCCGCCCGTGAAGTGATGTGGTTATCGCCGGAAGTGATAATAGATGTTGACGGTTGGTCAAGGCTATCCACCTGGAAGTGGATACGAAGGGTGTCTAGGTTCGGGCAATAATAAGCGAGGGCAGCGAGTCCTTTTGCTGTAACACCGGTGGGAGTTCGGCAATGTTGTCCGCCTAACTGAAGGAGTTCTAGCTTGGGCATCGCTCGTGCAATATCAATGATAGTATCGTCATCTATCGTCGATGAGCAGCTACGCTCACAGGAGAAGCTAACGGTCAGGTTATTCAGCTGCGTGAAAGGAAGGAGAGAGCGGTAGTTTGGCCGCCATAGATGTGAGGTGTTGAAACTGAGTGTTGAGAGATTCCCCGAGATCGATGCGGTGAGCATGACGCTTTCAAATGCTTCGAGAAAATTGCCAATTGAGTTAGACTTGAAGTTAACCGTAATTGAAGCCAGCTTTCCGAGCGTCGCTCCGCGGAACCCTTCCAACCAGTCACTACCGCCATGACATGTGACCGTTAGGTTGGTGAGACTTGGGAGCATCAGTAAGGGCAATGGTGTGCCGCTCCCGATGACCATCGATAGTTGGCGCAGGTTGGGGAGTTCACAAATTACTTTGCGCGCCTCTTGCGTCAACAGGCAATCCACACGGAAGAATAGGAGAGCATTCCGATTGGTGGCGAGAACTGTTCCGGAAACAGCAGCAGCGATCATTGGGTCGCTTGGCAAGTAGAGAATGATTGTCTTCAAGTTGGGACACAGTGTTGGGAAAGCGGTGATCAGCGAAGCAACCATCGCTTTAGGTGAGTTGGATAAGAACCGAAGTTCGATGGAGGTAGTTCTCGGGGAAAGGAACGAGGGGATGAATGGGATGGTCTCTGCATTGAGTTCCCACAAACGTAGAATCTTCAGGTTCGGAAACAAGGGTTTGTCGGTGGCGTAGAGTTGCAGAATCGAAAACACCTCTGGAGGTAGAACGGATGGATGGGCTGGTTCCACGAGAGTTCGCATCCTTCGGGCGTACTTCCGGAAACGAGCCCATTCCAGCGTTGTCGGGAGTCTCTTGAAAGTCTTTAAAACCAAATTGGTGAGCGAAAGAAATGGCAATAGTGTCGTCGTCAAACTCACGATTCGTCTGTCATCATTCCACACATCTCCTGGCAAAGACCTGAGTAACGGGCGCACCCGAGTCTGGAACTCCCATAGCATATCTAACACCGGGTCTTCAAGGCTTTTGCAACTACACGCCAAGGCAACAGAGGTCCCCCGCCCTCTATACCAGACAAGTTCGCTGGCAACGAGCCTCACAATTTCATCCACGCGGAGGCAAGCGTGCATTGGAACTGGAAGACACGTTGAGCCAGGTGTTGGAGGTGCGGAGGAGGTTGGCAACTCACGGTTAATGGCAACGGACGCCTTGTTCTTTCGAACTGCCGACTCGTACCGGGTGAGGGTGTTGGGAGTAGTCAAGGTGCTGGAGAAATCGAGCGTCGATCCGTGACGCTGGTCAACTGTTTTCGGCGGCTGTCGGCAGGCTGTCGGTGTCCTTTCCCGCGGACCCACCTGAGTAGTGGCCTTACGGAAGGACGCCGACCATGCCACGTCGTATCCCTCTAGTTTCCCGCCCGTTGGATTTTCTGTATTTCGTTTTCATCTTGGTACGAATATGTCAGGGCGATGGTCGAAATCCTCGAAGGTCTCAACGAACCGCCGAAATAGATCCACATACCTTGCACGGTACTGATTGATTCACAAGCGATATACCCTCCGCATTTATTGCCGAATGTCCTACGCAACCTGTCCAAGCGGTATATTGCCTTCTCGGCGGATCCGCTAATCGACGGGGCTTTCTACGGTGGCCCAGAGCTCGACTGGTTCCGCGCGTTTTTGTATCTCGAAGCGTACGCGTTGGAAACCGTCGTTCCGATATCGCCATGAGACTGATATTTCGTTTGTAGGTTCTTCCAACTACCAGTGTTCTTCTTCATCGCGAGAGCGTTATACGCCGGTCCGCCGAAGTCCCAGACTTACTACCCGATCATGCTCGCCTACTCCGCTTCGTCGTCCACCACAACATTCGCTTGTCTCGCCATCCTCTGGACATCCGTCGGCCCAACTCAGTTCCAAATGTCACTTTTACTAGGAAGCCACTTCCTGTTCCTCTTGGTGCCGTTCGGAATGGCGATCGACATGACACTACGCCTGACAAAGCCTCAGGGAACAAAAACCCTCAAGGCGGAGTGATCCACGAGGGAATGGAGTTGGGATTCCATGTACTGACATTACTCGTAGTATTACGAATGCGGAGTCGACGCGATATGTGAAACGGGCTCGCAAACAAGCAGCCTAAGGATCTCGTCCCCACAAGACAGGTGCGCATCGGATCGAGGGAGTGCATTCAGCCCATGAGAGGTGCGCAGAAGCTCGACAGCTCACGGCAAACTCCAATAAGTTAAGCAAAATGGAATCCAAAAAGTACCAGGTCGTGCCGCCGCTGCCAGATTGTGTACCTCGTCCTGAAATCACCCGACGACTACATTGGGGATAATTTTCCGTCTATTTGGCTTACACAACCTTCCATTTCATTAAGAGAAGCGGGGAAGAAATTACGACTTCTGTTGGGCAAGGGGGAAGCGCAATGGTTGGGGTGAGGTTAGAGTGCTGTCGCGGCGGATCGTTCTCGATCAGCTACCGTCCTCGAGTGCGGCCCCTGGGGAGGTGTCAATAAAGTTACTTCGAAGTGTAGAGAGGGGGTGTTCCTCACTTGAGTAATCGACGAATTCTTTTGAAAAGTAGATTGCGTCCACAACCTTATCCCATTTCCCATCGCCAGATTTTATGTCTTGTATATGGGGAAATATGTGGGCTAGGGTCAAGGAAACCATCAACACCGACTCCTCCGGCAAGGGTATTTCTCCAACTTCAAGGTTCTCCAAAGCGCAACCCCTCCGCGGGGCGGTGAGCCTGGTATTAGGGGTTACCCCAGAAATCGCTGGTAGGGCAGCAAGGCTGGCCACTTGGAAGTGTATGCGAAGCGTATGGAGATCGAGGCAGTAATGGGCAAGGGTTACAAGCCCCTTGGCTGTGACACCAGTGGGGATTTCTTTGCATGGGTCACGGCCCAGTTGAAGGGTTTCCAACTTTGGCATCGTCCGCGCCAGGCCCGTGATGACACCGTCATCCACAGTTGAGAAGCAACCACCAGCGCAGGAGAATTCAATGGTAAGGTATGTCATTTGTGTGAATGAGTGAAGGGAGGAATAATTTGGATTCCATGAGCAAGGCGCGCTCAGATGAAATGACGAGAGTGTATTCTGGACGGATGCGGCGAGTGCGACCCTTTCGAACGCCTCAAGGAAGTCACCAATTTGGTCGGATACAGGGTGGAATGCGACTGTCTCCAACGGTCCAAGGGTCGCTCCGCGGAACAGCCGCAAACAGTCGTCGTCGTGCTCGTATGTGATTGTTAGGTCGACGAGGTTCGGAAGGACAACCGGGGGCAGCGTAGTGTCCCTCATAACGATCGCCCTCAGTGTGCGTAGGTCGGGGAGCGCGTAAACCACCCCACGGGCCTCCTCTGTCAATGGGGAATCCACACAGAAGGATCGGAGAGTATTCCGATTGCTGGTGAGAAGCATTGCGGAGGCGGCGGCGGTGACCATCGGGTCGTCCGGCAGGATACAAAGATCGATATCCTGCAAGTCTGGACACAGTGCTGGGAGGCTGGCGATCATTGAAGCGAGCATCACTTTGGGTAAATCGAGCGAAGGGAACAAAATGCGGATGGTGGTGGTTCTAGGGGAGAGGAATAAGGGGATAGATGGAATGGATTCCTCAGTGGGCTGCAGGTCGAGAGTTCTGATATTCGGAAACAAGGGTTCGGTGATGGCGCAGAGCTGCAGAACCGAGAACACTTCCGAAGATAGGGTGTTTACAACGCTGCCACCTCCGAGCTTTCTCATCCTTCGAGCGTACTTCCGGAAACGAGCCCATTCCGGCGTTGTCGGGAGTCTCTTGAAAGCCTTTTGAACCAAGCAGTTGAGGGAAAAGAATAAACATATTATCGGTCACTCACGGTGCATCCACCTTCGCTCCAAACATCTCCCGGCAAGGACTTGAGCAATGGGAGCAATTTCTCCTGGGTCTCCCACAGTACATCTAATACCGGGTCTTCAAAGCTTTTGCGGCAGCATGCGAGCGCGACGGCAGCGGCCCCAGATTTTGATGCAACGAGTTTGCTGGCAATAAGCCTCAGGATTTCATCCACGTCAAGACAGGCATGCATCGAACCTGGGGCGCGCTCTTAGCATACATCGATGACGCGTAAGTCAACTCACAGTCAATGCCAATATTTATGGGTTCCAGTCGCAGGCTTCATGCACGGGAACTCGGTGACGAGTTCGCCGATCACTTTCCCCCGCGAGTGTCTATGACGGGCCACAACGGACAAAATTGACGCGCTTGCTCCCGCTGTTCGCGCAGCCGCGAGCACACCGCCTAAGGGTCTTCTGTTCGTTTTCTTCCCTCTGGTTTCCTTTCCGATTCTGTATTCTGGGCGCCAGTGTGCCCACACCGATCGAGGCAGTCCTCCACCACACCTGGGGATCCGATAAAGGACTTCCCCGTCCTTTTGTAAGACAGCTGCACCTGTTGCACCCCTTCCCGCTTCGGAAATCTGTGGGGTTGGCTTGATTTCGAGCGACTGTAGCGTCGCGACTCAGGCTGTGCGCGGTTTGGAGGTATTGTCCATTGCCGGCTATTTATCTACACTCGTGTGCACACGGTCTAGCCTCATGGGTAGTCATTCACTTCTCAATGACAATAATAAAGTAGGTTGTAGTATGTACGTGAATAAACTACAACTCGACATCTATAAAGGGAGTAACATGGGGGATCTCCCAAAGAATTTTGCCCGAGTTGCTTAAGCGCCTTGCTCGCGGTTGCGCGAACCGCGGGAGGCAAGCGCATGAATTTTGTTCGTTTTGGCCCGTCATATGTAGCAATCGTTCATCGTTCATCACCTGTATGATGTCCATCGCTTACTATCGCTAGTTTGTACTAGTTCAACCGCATGTCTTTCGCAATACTCGGTTTTATTGAGTGAGGCAAAGCAAGGAAGATGCAGTGTGCGCAGGAAGGATATGAGAGGTAAGAGGGTTGAAGTAAGGTCAGAGTGCTTTCGCGCCTGAATTATCTACCATCCCTGAGTGCGGCTCCTATGGGAGTGTCACTAAAATTACTTCGGGATGCAGAGGAGGGCTGTTACACTTACTTGAGCAATCGATGATTTCTTTCGAACGGCGGATTGCACCCGCAACCTTAAACCAGTTCTCATCTACACCATCGATGTATACTATATGGGGGAAAATGTGTGCTAGGGTCAGGGCGACCATCAACACCGACTCCTCCGGCACGGGTATTTCTCCAACTTCAAGGTCCCTCAAAGCACAACCCCCCCGAGGGACGGCAGACACGGCGTTAGAGGCCATCCTAGAAACTGTTGGCGGGGCAGTGAGGCTGGCCACTTGGAAGTGTATGCGAAGGAAAGAAAGGTCAGGGCAGTGATCAGCGAGGGCTACGAGTCCCTTGGCAGTGACACCGGTCGGGATTTCGCAACATGGCTCACCGCCCAGTTCAAGGTTTTCTAGTTTCGGCATAGCTCGCGCCAGGCCTGCAACGACGTCGTCGTCTACCGTTGAGGAGCAACCGTCATTGCATACGAATCGAATGAAAAGGTCAGTCATTTGTGTGAATCGATGGAGGGAGGGATAATTTGGGTTCCATGAGCAAAGCGCGTAGAGGCGGAACGATGAGAGAGTATTCTGGATGGATGTGGCGAGTGCGACCCTTTCGAACGCCTCAAGGAAGTCGCCAATTTGTTCGGATTCAGGGTGGAATGTGACGGCCTCCAACGGTCCAAGGGTCGCTCCGCGGAACAGCCGCAACCAGTTGCCGTCGTAGTCGTACGTGATCGTCAGGTGGGTAAGATTTGGGAGGACCACCGGGGGTAGCGGAGTGTCCCCCCTAATGACTGCCCACAACCCACGTAGGTTGGGGAGGGTATAAGCCACTTCACGGGCCTCCTCTGTCAACGGAGAGCACACACGGAAGCGTCGGAGAGCATCTCGGTTGCTGGTGAGAAGCATTGCGGAGACGGCAGTGACGATCATCGGGTGTTCCGGCAGGGTGTGGAGATTAATATACCGCAGGTCGGGACACAGTTTTGGGAAGGTCGTGATCATCAAAGCAACCATCGCTTTAGAGAAGCTAGGTGAAGAGAATCCTATGCTGATGGCGGTCGTTCTGGGAGAAAGGAATAAGGGGATGAATGGGATGGATTGCCCGGTGGGCCACAGGTCAAGAGTCTTGATATTTGGAAACAAGGGTTCGGTGGTGGCGCAAATTTGTAGAATCGAGAACACCTCCGAAGATATGACATCGAGAATGCCGATTCCTTTGAGCTTTCGTATCATTCGAGCGTACTTCCGGAAGCGAGCCCATTCCGGCGTCGTTGGGAGTCTCTTGAAAGTCTTTCAAATCAAACGGTTGAGGGAACGGGGAAACCGTGTTGTTGGTCCACTCACGATGCATCCACCTTTGTTCCAGACATCCCCCGGGAGGGACTTGAGTAACGGGAATAGCTCCTCCTGGGCCTCCCACAGTACATCTAATACTGGGTCCTCAAAGCTTTTGTGGCAGCACGCGAGCGCAACGGCAGTGGCCTTGGCTCTCGATTCAACGAGTTCATAAGCGATGAGCCGAACGATTTCATCCAAGTTGAGACAGGCGTACATCAGATCTGGAGGGTATGCTCAACTGTACATCGGCGGCACGCGAAAAAGGCAACTCACGGACAATGTAGATGTTACTGGAGCGGAGGCAAGTAACCGTAGATGCCAGCTTTGTTCGCGAGAACGCGGCGGAGGGTAGAACGGACACCCGCCGATCACTTTTGTTCTTCCCCGGGCCGCACCTGACGCACGATTGCACATTGGCCATGGGTGTAGTAATCATTCATCGTTCATGTTGAACGTGGTTCTTACCACCGCTTGTGTGTAATTCAATTATACGTCTCTCGCATCATTCTGTTTTATTAAGTGAAGTAGGGTAAGACAGACCCAAGGTGTGATGATGGATACAAGAGGGCTGATAGTCGGCGTAAAGTCAAAGTGCTCGAGCACTTCTACATTTCTCAGTCACACAGCGCCCTCTAATGTGGCTCCTGTGGGAGATTTCATTAACGTTATTTCAAGGTGGAGGGAGTGAGAGTTTCTTACTTGAGGCATCGGCAAGTTGTTTGGAAAGCTCAATCGCTTCCGCAACCTCCGCCCACCCTTCATCGGAGTACTCGATGCATTCCAGACGGGGGAAAATGCGGAGTAGAGTCAGGGCGACCGTTGGCGCGGACTCCTCCGCCACGGAAATTTGCCCGACTTCAAGAACCGTCAAAGCGCAATCCGCCCGTGGAACGATGGGATTGTCGCCGGAGGTGGTAATCGAGGTTGGTCGGGGGTCGAGACTATCCGCTTGAAAGTGGACACGAAGGGTGGAGAGATGTGGACAATGATAAGCGAGGGCAGCAAGTCCCTTTGCTGTGACGCCGGTGGGGGTTTGGCACGGTGTCCCGCCTAATTGGAGGAGTTCTAGCTCGGGCATCGTTCGTGCCATGTCGACGATAGTGTCGTCATCTATCGTCGATGAGCAACCCCAATAGCAGGCAAAGTCGATGATGAGTTCCCTCAGCTGGGTGAACGGAAGGAGAGAACGATAATTCTGCCGCCATGACTGTAAGACGTAGAGCCTGAACGTTGAGAGCGTTGCCGAGACCGAGGTGGTGAGCGCGACGCTTTCGAACACTTCGAGGAATCCGCCAATTGATCTAGAATCAGCAGTAATGGTAATCGACGCCAACTTTCCAAGCGTCGCTCCGCGGAACCCTTCCAACCAGTCACTACCATCGAAGTATCTGACATTTAGGTCAGTAAGACTTGGGAGCACAAATGAGGGTAACGACGTGTCGCTCCCGATGACCACCGATAGGTCGCACAGGTTGGGGAGGTTACAAATTACTTCGCGGGCCTCTTGCGTCAGCGGGCAATCCACGCGGACGCACCGGAGAGTATTTTGATTGTTGGCGATAACCGTCCCCGAAACAGCAGCAACGACCATCGGATCCTCTGGCAGGGAGAAGAGAATGATTTCCAGCAAGTTGGGGCATTGTGTTTGGAGGGTGGTAATCATCGAAGCGATCATTGCTTCAGGGAGACCAGGAGCGAAATTTCCAAGATTGATGGAAATGGCTCTACGAGAAAGAAACAAGGGGATGAATGGGATGGTCTCCACATCGACGCGCCACAATAGGAGGGTCTTCAGCTTCGGAAACAAGGGTTCGTTGATGGCGCAGAGTTGCAGGACCGAGAACATCTCCGGGGATAATGCAGCCGGAGGGGTAGGTTCTGCGAGATTTCGCATTCCGAGCATACTTCCGGAAACGAACTCATTCCAGCGCTGTCGGGAGTCTCTTAAAAGTCTTTCATACCAAGCAGTTGAGAGGAAGGTAAAAGTGTGTCGTTGGCATACTCACAGTGTGTCCCCGTTCGTTCCAAACATCTCCCGGTAAAGACCTAAGTAGCGGGAGCAGTTTACACTGGCGTTCCCACAGTGCATCTAACACCGGATCTTCAAAGCTTTTGCAGTAACACGCCAGGGCAACAGATGTCCCCCGTCCATCAAATTCGACGAGTTCGGTGGCGATAAGCCTCACAATTTTATCCACGCCGAGGCAGGGATGCATCGCAACTAGAAGATAGGTTGAGCCGGATGTTGGAGGTATGGAGAAACTTCATAACTCACGGTTAACCACAACGGTAGCCTAGTTCTTTCAGGCCGGTGGCGCTGGTAGCGGATAACGCGGGGGACGAATCAAGCGCCGTTACACGCCGGTCAGCCGACCTGGGCGGCTTTTGGGCGACTTCCTGCCCCGGCACGTTATGCCATTTGTTTTGTTCAGTACTTGCCTCCAGAGATTCGTGTTCGCCGGATATGTTCGCCCCCCCATTGCGGAGAGGGGACCGGGACGGATTGGAATGAGCCACCGGTCGCTTGAAGAACCCCAGCACTATCTCCGTCTGAAGCGCTCTCCACGTCTGAGAACTACCCTGAGATAAATAAGGCCTGGAGAGTAGATTCGTGAGATGATCGATGATCGACGGTGGGTGGGTTGGGATGAGGGTTGACAGTGTTGTTGGGCCGAAAGGGGGCGTCATGTCCGTGGCTCGTTGACAGGACCCGGAGCCGGAGGGGAAGCGCACCTTGGGCCGGAGTGGGTGGTTTTCACATCCTCGTAAGTAGGTTTTCGAGACTTCTAGTTCGATCTTCCAGATCAATCCTAAGTACTGCTTTGCCAGCCACCCGGTACGCTCCTTCTGTTGCGTATCTGGAGCTTAGAATATCAGCTATCTACGAAAAGCAGAATTGTCGGAAAGTCGCACATTTCGTTTTGGAGGGGTTGAATTATACCGCGCCAACCCGTCGATTGTATGCTGCCCGGAGTGGACAAAAAATAAATAGCATTTAAACGGTCAATTATTGGCCATTCTGTCGTGTACTTTTGTCCCCCAGCTCTAAGTCAATAAACGCGATTCTGCATGTTGGGAATGGGACGTGTTGGGTGTAAATAGGATCTATTCTTAATTGTTGCAACGAGATGGAACATAAATTGCAATCATGATTGGTTTTCAGGTGTGGATGTGTGAACTCATGCAAAATTTCCGTATGTACGCTTCGGATGACTCGAAATTGAACGTCTCACTAGGGTGTTTTTATATGATTTCTGGGCATCCAAAGCAAACATACGGTAATTTTGCATGAGTTCACACATCCACACCCGAAAACCAATGATTG
>Ga0307511_10000832_pt1 | contig 32866 bp, 25 predicted proteins | sample 13_EM_MG_FD_200266 | JGI IMG/M metagenome (GOLD analysis project Ga0307511, IMG submission 200266) | Populus trichocarpa ectomycorrhiza microbial communities from riparian zone in the Pacific Northwest, United States - 13_EM | ecosystem: Host-associated > Plants > Roots > Unclassified | place... | reverse complement strand
TGGCCCTCTCACTTTTCCTGCATTCCCTGTCGCCTTCCACAACAGGGATTCTCGACTCACAACATAATGATATTTGTAAGGTAGTTCCCCCTCTACCTCACTCTACACGGTACCGTTATATCGTTCTATTGTACGTATTCACTCCAGGGCTTTGAAATCTTCAATCTTCAGTATGGAGCGGTCTACATGTATTGCGAGGTAAGTGGCACCTATTTCCCGTTAATGTGATTACTACGCATAATTTGTATCTCTGGCTATAGTTTGCCTACTGGAGAGGTATTTCATAATGTAGTTCTCCCTTTCGCTCTGTAGTGCATGCATTGCCTTTCGAGATATCCTTGTGATCAACATATTCACTCCAACAATGTTCTGAACCTTCCTGATACTAATATCGTGGACCATCTCATGGCATAGCCGGCTAAATGCCAGGTGAGAAATAAGGAAACCAGTCTCTGTTTCATACTTTTTGTCCTTACTTGCAAAGTTTCCTGTGTAGCTGGTCAGCTATATTGTACCCCCTCAAGATATATTAGTTGCTAGCTTACAGTTTGCTTGTCCTTTGCAAGCTTTGGCACGCCGAAGACCAGTCTTTTGTATAGGGGGCGCTTTCCCTTTTTTCGGACCAACAATTGTCTTTCTAACGCTCTGTTTGCTGGCATGCTGGTACTTGATCAATTATGAACTTGTATGTGTATTTGATTCAAGATGGGCTGCATAGATGACAAGATTGTATGTGTACCATATTATATACCAAATAACAAACCCGCATATTTGAACAGTAGCAAACAAAGAAGTGAGCAACCGAACCGTTACTGTTGCTTCATATACATACCTTCACAAAGACTGAAAAATTAGAACAAAGGTCCAAAACATGCAACTCGTTACATTAATGGAATAAGCAATAGAAAATCACACAGAAGGCGTAAAAAACCAGTTATAACCCATACTGTTGCTCCCTGATATTCTGCAAATATACTCTAACTAGGTTATCAGTGCTTATCCCAGCATAGTCGTGATCCTCTTCATCCTCATCTTAATTGCCTAGGAGCTTATCAACCTCTTCCAAGCTAAAGTTACCAAATATCTCATCCATTGTTTATCGATGCAATTTGGAAGCTGGATCCTAGCATTGGTTCTCGCCGGTTAACTCCTCAACTCTCACAATATCACTTCCGCTGTCCCTCTCCGTCCCGCTTGTAGAAGTGGAACTACATTCAGAAGGGGCTTTGCAATCCTCATCATCAGTCATTTTGTATGCTAGATAGTCACACCCATCATAATCCTACTAGGTAGTCCTAATTAGACTGATAACTTTGGTTGCAGCTTCATGGTTTTCTGGATCTCACCGGCTCTTCTTGCGTACCAGGATCACTATTACTGCCAAAGACCGTTTCAGGTGGGTCGGAATCATCTTGGGGTATCTGCCTAGTGAATAGCTTGCAAATTGGGTGTGGCAAGAAAACAATACATTGCGGCATAATCTTTGCGATTCAATCCTGGAAAAGGTAGACTGACAATTCGAACTTTGTAAGGAAGTGATATTCTCAGTATACTGATCTATCACCACCTCACAACTTACCCTGAACCAACATCTACTATGTAATTTCTTACTAAGTTATACTAACCTGCCTGGTTAATTATGTTGAGAGAATCACATGTAATTTCTTTAATTTCACATGTTAGCTATAAGTCACTTATGACTCAATAATTTCCTATAACTCATGTATGACTCTAAAGGTTATGACTCACTTAATGAGTGAGAGATGGATTTCAAATCATGTAGGACTCACTACTATGGCACAGCCACAATATTGAGTCACAGCTAGTCTTGGCATGTAATACTTAAGGGCTGAAGGTCTGCACCCAGAGAAGGAGATGAGACCTGGAGAAGACAGACACAGAATAGTTAGATACAACAAATATAAGAGTTCCACTGGTTAACTCTAGTCCCATGAGGACTCTTACTCAGAACTTAGTAATCCAATGCTAGAAACCAAACACTTAGCCTTTAAAGTACTTAGTAGTTCTGGAATATTACTTCAGGGTAATATTCCACCCTAAATACTTTCGGTCCCCATTTACAAACTTCCTATGAGCGCCGATTAGGCTATGCTTTCTGAATATCCTTCTGGCTCACCTCAAAACTATCTATAGGCTCGTGGGCACCAAGACCCAGTATGCGGCGCTAGTTATCCACATCTAATGCATTTTATTTGTTCAAACTATCAATCTTGCGGCAGTACCACCAGATTGTCATATACTCGTTGAGGATTTCTTTGTATTTCCATTGCTCAGTATTGGAGAGTTTACTCTATGCTGTACTAATGGGTCAATTTACCATGTTTGCTGCCTCTTGGATAGTAATTCCTCCTCGCTAGGCCATAGACTTTTCTTCCCTGAGGGTAGCCTTGTATCGAGCAAGAGCTAATGGCGGTCCCTTCAAAATAGTTCCGTTGGACCGATTTGACACAGTTTTCGGATTTCTTGATGTACTGTGCCTGGGAATCCCGCCACCAAGTTCTACCTCATTATCCCATGTTCTTTCATAAGAGGCTCAAACATGAATCCTTTTATTAACTGGTGGTCTATTGATTGTGGGAGTTTGCGTTTTGCCAAGGATACTACATTTTGGTGTCATGTTGGGGGTTCAGAAATACTCGTTGTGTGAGTCAGTGGAAACTGATAGTAATCATGCCTATGACAAAATGAAATATACGAGTGACGAACTTAGTTCTGCTGATTCTGAGGTCTCTGAAGTAAGTATTACACTGCGGATTCACAACTCTGCGGTAGGTTTATTTCTACATCCTAAATGTGATTCAAAGAGGTTGGGCAAACTTAATAGTTCTTTAACTGATTGGTCAACCAGTTACAAATAGGAAATTCTGCTACTGCCAATAGCGCAAACATAGATTAATTTGAATTAGAAAACAAAATAATAGTACAATAAAGAAAATGCCAAACGGGCTAACAGGGAGGTAAGATATAATATTTCACTCTTGAATCTTATTTAGGGTGGACCATGCGGTAAAACTAATCCCAATCCAAATTGATAACTTGAAGTGGGCCCAATCGCCAGTCCTTAAAGGCCTAATCTCGAGCTGCACCTGCATGCACATCTGCTGGAGCATGATCAAGATCTGCACTTGGATGTACATCCTCAGGAGTATGATCAAGATCTGAAACTGCATGCTCGCATGTACCAGTATACAATGGTTCCTTATCCCGATCGCGAGCTATCGCGAATATGGACTGCAGGCTCGGCAATTTTCACCATTGTACGTATATCGGTTGCATGCAAAACATTGAAAAAGAGGTTCAGGACCAAGGGATGGAGGATTCACTTGGATGTCTGTCTCACTGCTAGTGTGAGAGTAATAGCTCCAATGCGAAAGGTGGGTGAGATCGATGTATAACAGGATGCATTATAAAGGCCACTTGTAAGTAACTGGTTTTCTAGTATATGTTTTTCTCTACACGTGGTTTATCTTTGGCAGTTTTGGTGGAATTTACTGGGTTACATTAAGGCACGTTTTTGGCCTGTTTTGGTAGCTACTCTGTTTAGACATATTTGGATTAGGAAGGATTATATTGGGATTAGTCTTGTTGTTTTTCCTTGGAGTTTTCTTGTTATATTTCTTTATTATTACCAATCTTATTCCTGCAGCATTCTGAGTTAGTTTCATATATGTCAGCTTGCTGACCACTATCTACTATTATACCTACCTAATTGGGCAGTAGCTTATTCTGTTTCTTTTTGCATGTTTATTTCGTTGGCAGCCTTGTTTCTATTACCTTGTTAGGCATCATCATAACACTGGACATGTCTATAATGAGCCATCTTGTATTTATTATGATCTGGCATCATAATGAGTCTTTACTGTTGCCAAGTATGAGTCCAAAATGACTCATTGCCTTAGGAACTCAGTATCTAATAAAGATCTAAATTCTACAGCCTTAGATAGGACAGTCCTCCTTCAACACAGTCTAGTCTAGCCACTTCAGAAATACACAATCTACACTGCTAATATTCTTGTCCACTTGCACCTCTTTATCCCCAACTAACCCTATACTCAACAACCTCTTAGCCACCTACTGTAATCCTATATAGGACATAGTGGGTGTGCTCAAGACCTCATAACCACGTTGGTAAAGTCGAGTTCCTTAGAGAATTCCTCTACTAACTTGGCCTATACTTTCAGCAGTTTGGATTCATAGTCAGTAACATGATTTCCCGTGGCCTGTAATATTTAGCAAAGCTATTATGGTTGCATTAAGTTATTTACACATACATGGGTGACCAGACAATTTCAAATATGTCACTATAGGAATTGACTTGTATGCGAGGATTTGGGTGCCATATTGTTGGGATATAGATCCCCACTGGCATAGGTTCCATTTGAGGGATCTGTTAGTAGGTGGTCATGATCTGTAGACAAAAGATAAGGGAGAATATTCAGTGACAAGAGAGGCACTAGAAGTACTTACTAAACATGGGGTTGGGGCTTCAAAAACACTCAAACATAATGAGAGCATGTTGGTATTGGGACACTCACTCTAATACCTCATAAGGAAATTCCCAAACATACCAATCCAGACTAGATCGTATAGGGTGTAATCATCTAGATTAGTCTGGTTCTAGCATGGATTTTCTGCAGGTTCTCCATCCTGGATTAAGCTATGGTAAATTATTATACCCCAGCCTATCCGAACCCAGAATAGGCTTTTGCAAATTTCGGCTTGGTATGGACTGTCCTCAAACTGCCCTACCACTAAACGTATTGTCATCTTCTGGATATCATCTGGGTTGGTCATAGAGAACTGGGAGAGAATTTAAAGAACTAGGAGGGAATTTTGTCATAGTCGGGTATTGCACTGTTGGTAGAGGCCTAACATTCTGAGCCCTCCGTATCAGTATGATAGTCACAATAGTCAGAGAGCTCAATATTTGGATGAGGGATATGGCTCTAGTAGTGGGGGGCAAGCATCATTGCGGTATATGGCTTGCGGTGTTATCCTCTCCATGGTGAACACAATATCACTAGATATATATACCATGATGTCCACCTAATTTAAAGGGAGACTCCACTGGTTATAAGACAGCACAAACTAAACATACATACGTATAAAGTTATTGTAAGTACTTGCTTCCCGTAACAGATAACGCAAGGTATTTGCCATGCTAGTAAACCAGCCTTTGTTTTTACAATAGATTTTATCCAATAGCACGCTATGCTCATCATGGTTCGATACATGCTCGCCTCTCTAAAGCAGTCGTGACAGGATTCTTATGCCCGTGATAGGTTTATTATGCCCGTGACTGGTTTGTTATACTCGTAACAGGTTCTTTATGCCTGTGACAGGTTTTTTATGCCCGTGACGGATTTTTTATGACCATAATAGGTTTCTTATGCCCGTGACAGGTTTGTTATACCCGTAACAGGTGGATTATGCGCTTGACATATATCTTTATGCCTGTTACATGTATACATACGGGTTATCGTCCCCTACTCTGGTTGCAGAAGCCCTCATACCTCCCAGTATCTTACTCAAAGTGAGTAATTGTCATAATTGGCTAAATCTCAATTGGCATATTAGTCTAGGCTACCATGTTGAGAATCTCAATCTGCCTAAATACTTAAAGAATTTATCCTTCAAGCAAAGTGAAATTGCATACTACTACTAATCCCACTACATTTTTTTGTATTTTTTATAATATAATCCTCATTTCGTCATGAAGGAAACGATTGAACCTTGAGTTGCCAGCGATTCTAGTATTCCAGCCCCACTCAACCCAATCATACTTAGTACTGCCTATGAGTTGAAACTTGATGCACCAACTGAGTTCCTCGACTGGTGGGAAACAACAAGCTGGGCCCAAGAAATGCGTCGTAACATGAAGAAGCCTGCTGCAACTTGTAATGACAAATATTCCAATCGTCAATGGACCTCTAGCAATTGGGGGGCTAAAAAAGGGCAAAAGTTTGGGCAAGGTGTATTTATCCCAGACAGAAAGCCTCTGGTGATTTGTTTGGTTTTTAACTGAAAATTACAACATCCAAGAGACTTCAGTGTGGGAACTACCCACCTCTCAAGCTATATGAATTCCACCAAATGATGTTCTAGTAGTGGGCGATCTCGGGAGACTATTCAGGACATGTTAACAAAGGTTGGTTTAGGCAGACTCTATTTGAAATAAATACTAACCCATGTTGCAGGGAAATACAACCGAGGGCTACAAAGACCCTATCTCCGGATTCATAACAGAATCTTTCAAGGAAGAGATTGTCAAAGCTATGGTCATCGCCAATTTAGTATTTCGAACTATAGAAAACCCGCAATTTCGCAGCCTAATCAACATGTTGCCTTCCAATGTTGTTATCCAATGTTGAAATACCCTCCGTCGCTCAATCTATGAGTATTCCTATAGCGTTATTGCGGGACAGAAGCGCATAATTCCCTGAGTGAACCAAGTCCATATAGATACTGATACCTGGACTTCACCTAATGCAATGGCATTTCCCAGAACCACTTTGCATTTAATCAAAGTGGAATGGGCAATGCGGGAGGAGGTGATTAGTATCCAGGGCTCAGGGGGCGCATCTCACACTGGGAAATATTTAGCCGAGAAATTAACCGAGATTCTTGCTCAATTTGACCTACCCTAATGGATGATTTGCTTGGTAACAGACAATGTTCAGTCTAAGACTATCCTGGAATGGGAACTGCAAGGGCAAGGGTTAGGTTCCGAAATGGAACCCCAATCAATATCATTTACCATGCTTTGCTCATGTTCTAGCACTAGCCAGCAAGGCATTTATGGAGAACCACAGATTACAAGCTGTAAATAAAGTATTTAACCATAACCTGGATCTCTACATCAACGTCCTACAGCAATATCCATCTAGCTCTTTTAGCACCACAATTTTCAATATAATTGTTCATGTCGCATACAATGTTAAATATTAACCAACTAAGATCAGAGAGATATCGAGAGCAGTTACAGTGAGTTTGGCATGTCTAGCACAATTCAAAGCTTTACAGGAGGAGAACCAACCACAGCCTATTGGTTTGCTACAAGATGTGAAAACGTATTGGAATTCCACATGTCACATCCTGGTAAGAGCACGGAGACTCAGAAATATAGGGGAAAAATGAATAGGCGAGAATGATTGATTCACCCCATTTGAGCTGATGGAAGATGAATGGCGTTAGGTTGTTCAAGGCATCATGTTTCTAAAACCATTTACTGAATATACGGATGATATATCAGCAAGTACATCTCCCAACATCCATAATGCATAATTTAGAAACAATGATATTTTAAACCATATAGCACGTCACTACCGTCAGGTCCGAAACCTTCCATATATATCTTGGAGAAACGGCCTTGTTGGATACATTGAAAGGCAGCAAGAAGGTACTATAGAAGTATTATTCCTATACTAGAGAGAAGGAGTCATTTACAATATCGTGACAATTTTAGATACTTCTAAGAAATTCATCATGTATGACTCGTGGGGGAATGTGTGGATCCAGGACCCTAAAATACACGTGGGCGATACAAATCCTATCTGCTATAGTGATTTTTACAGGTATTTCTATTTTCGTCTTAACTTCTATCTCTATGCAGGTTGGAAGTAATAAGTAAAAACCAAATGGAAAGTTACTAAATGACAAATTAGGACCCATTTTGAGGACTTCTATCAGGGCCTCTACCGAAAATTACTGAGATCTCAAGAGGAGCAAGCACAAAAATATAGAGCCAAGATAGGAATCGTAAAATATACGACGACTATAGGCTCGTAATTTTCGACAAGATTAGGACACATCAGAGGTCCTCTGATGTCTGAACTCATCTTCTATATTGCTACAGGAGGGAGATCTGCTACTTTCCTAAAAATCGAATATAACACAGTTTCTATCCCTGGCAGGTGTAGTACGAGACATAATGAGTATACTGCTTACTTCCGTTTCAGTGGAGAGGCTGTTTAGTTCAGCTAGACACGTAATACTGTATAGGAGAAATTGACTTGTGGCACCGATGATTTAGGATCCTCTAATTGCCAAGTTATGGGAGAAAAGACAATCGAATTCTGGCATGGATAATAGGGAACTGGATAATTTTCACAACGAAGGAGACATTGATAATAACTTTGTTGTAGTGCAAGTATTTAGCATGGATGCAGAGTTCCTACAACAAATGTTGCCAGTACCAAGGGAGCAAGAGTTCAATGATAGGCGAAGTGATGACAGTGACAGCGATGGGGATATGGACTCGGAGACTACAGATCAAGAACACAATGTGAATAAGAATGCAGAATGCAGCCCCTTCCACAACGTTGGAGATTCTGTCACATGGGCATTATTTATGGGGAAATCTTTGGAGGAGAAAAGGGTAAGTTAGCCATAGACGGCGACCCCTCGCAGGAATAAGAGGCAGAAGGTTAAAGACCTGGCAGTGATTACAACCCCAGTAATGGGGTACCTGCAGAAGAGGATTAGGAAGAATTATTAGATGTAGGTTGTGTATGATAGAGTAGTGGAACGGTTAAGGTGACTACAGATGGAGACGGATAGTAGTATAATAGCTGGGAAGATAGTTGTACATATAGGGGGTTAGGATAGAAAAGTGAATGGAAGAAGAATATGATGATATGTTAGTGGTTATGGAACGGCCAATAGGTACTATAATGAGGTCCAGATGCAGAAATAAGGTATACCCGTGACGTGATTGGTCAGAACCCGTGACCAAAGGGATGAGAACTCGTGACAAGAGTGGTCAGAACCTGTAACGAAAGTGATCAGAACCCATGACCAAAGTGATCAGAACCTGTAACAGTAGTGATCAGAACCCGTGACGGGAGTGATCAGAACCCGTGACGGGAGTGATCAGAACCCGTAATATGAGGGATGACAACCCATGACAAGATAGGTCAGCAGGAGTGATTAGACCCTATTACATATGTGATGAGAACTCAAGACATGAGTGATTAGAACCTGTGGCAAGCACAAATTGAGGGAGGGAAAACCAAATATGGTTACCAACAGCTGTGACAACTGCGGTTGGCAAAAAGAGGGCGATTGGGATAAGTACTTTGGTCCGGCTTAGTCTAGATAGCGTTTAAACACTAATTCATCACCAATGTGGACAAAACCAGTTGGGCAGGGTACGGGATGGTCAAGAATCTACAGGATGCAGGAAATATCAGTATGGGTAATTGCCGTGGGACTGGGCAAGTGAAGGTAGGTAGAATAAGTGTTGTCTAGTATCCAAAATACCCGAATGCAATATAAGTGAGAGCAGGATGCAGCTGGCTGTAGGATCTTGGTGGATATATAGAATATTCGTGTACATGTGCCGAATATTCGGCGAAATGCGAGGATTCGAAAATGTCCGAACCAGTGTGGGTGCGAATCCGAAGCTGGTTTCTAATGTGGGGCACGGGGCTAACGAGTATGCGAAGTAGTTTACCAGGGCCGGATACTCGGACCGATTCGCCCTATGGAGCACACTATATAGCGCGGATTGTACTTTTGCCCCAAAGGTACAAACTATAGAAATTGGTATGTAAACAAAGTTGTGAGTTTAGATCTTATTTCATAACAGTACCCTAAGGTTTCTGGATCTTGTGCATAAGTAGTTTGCTCATATGGTTGTTAAGAGGGTGCAGGAGAAGATTTTATGCTCTCCTGTTTCTTCCACTAGATTGTCTTTGTTACCTGCGCACAAGGAGGAGACTGCTTTCCCTATATAGTGGAGCCATTTGTTTTGAGAGGCTTGTTTAGTGCAGGTTCATGTCTAGGCTGATAGCGAGTTGTGAATCCACTCTAATCTTTGTTGGCCAAACCCTGATTTTGTTCATGCTGTGTTCCTGACTGACTTTCGAGTGGCTCTTTGGAACGAATATGTCTTTATATACTTTACTTCTACTTCTTAGAACGTTTTCCTATCTTGTTTCTTCTATACCAATTGCATTGGCATTGGTTTTCTTTGGCAGGATCTGGGATTGACTAAGGAAGGCTTATATAAAGTGGAACCTCATCTAGTTCCTGTCTTTCTCTATCTCTTTGACTCTTGTGCTTGTACATGAGCTCTCTTATACATGCAGTTCTATTTTTGTTTGTTGAGTTATGACTGGTGAGCAAACTACCCAACATCTCTCTGTTGACTTATGTGTCACAGTTATATCTTGTTGCTTATATTTTGTCTTTCTCATGTCATTTTCAGTCCTTAGGTCCTGTCTGAACCATGCAATCTGTTGTGGTTCTATTCTCTTCTGCAGCCTTATAGAGTGACAAGTTGTATCAGCCTTTCATTAACTTGCACCCCTAATAACTAGTATCATTATGACGCTGTTTGTAACACTGGTTGCGTTCCTTGGGACTCATTGAGAATGTATTCAGTATCTATAAAAGATCTGGATTCCGAGGCTATAGATAGCTCTTCACCTTTCAGTCAAGCAGCATCTAGTATAGTTACATTAGAATATACAAATTATATTGGTAAGCTTTGTTCTCTCTTAGGCTCTTTAGCATTCTTACTTCCTTTCAACATCTTACACAAAACGCTTGTTCTTCAACTGCTTTCTGTATCCTCCTCAGATTCAGCAGTCATTTTAAAACAACCAAAATAGCTAGCACTTCCACGTTTCACTGTTTAGAAGGCCTCTGCTAACTTAGCCCACACTTGCAACTTCTGCCTCCCTAATTATAATAGAAGTGAGGTTTTGAATGACTCCCTTGGAAAGTTCTGCCTGCATATACCTAGAGTAGTATATATACAATGCGTCAAGATGACAGAGAGCAGGAAGGTTGGCCTGAGTCAAAGGACCTAGGAGGTGATTCTAGTAGACAATCTTGAGGAGGACATCCTTAGCTTAGCATTGGATATCCGAGATAACTCTACTGTAAGCAAGTTGGAAAAGGAGAATGTTGCCAAGTTCTAGAAGGTTTTAGTTGAGAAGGTGAACTCCTTGTAATAGGTGATGTTGGTGAAACACAAGACTGGAGCAAGCTGAGAGATGGAGTTTGCTGGTATCATTTATGGACCTGCCCAGTGGTGTCTTTCGCAATATGATATGTTTAGGTTTATTGATAATATAATATGTGCAAGGATTTGTTATGAACTGTTGACTAATATGCTGGAGCTACTGAGGCTACAAATTACAAGAGGAGAAACTATTAAGCAGTTCCATGGAAATATAGTCTTTGCTTCCCTGCAAGATAATAAAAGGTAAGTTTACCTGGCTTCACCTACAGAACAGCTCTTTCTTAAGGGAAGGGTACCTACATAGTCAATGGGATTAGATTTGTATAGTTAACGAATGACTTATCTAAGAATTATTTCTCAATGCTATTAGACTATGCCAGAATGCCTACCCAATCAATATAGGGAATTGAAGTCCTCCCCTACAAGAAGGTAACTAGACCACATGAGGTATGAGACCAACAACAAAGAGTATCCAAATAAATCCTTATATCCATCTCTGCTAAAGTACCTTGAATGAAGGTCACTACGAACTTGCAGTGTCCCTCCCAGTATTGCCCTCCACAAACCAAGATATTCCTACAGCTACTATATCCTCTAGGCAGCTTCATTCCTATGCAACATCCATACCTAGCTCTCACTATGGGAAGTATTGGTGGTGTACAGCCTGGAGGGCTTCTCATGCCTGTGCTATGGGAGGAACAAAGTGACATAGAGAGTGTCCTAGTCCCCATGCATACATTGTAAAACTCACGACAGGGGTTTTCAGATATATAGTATGCCAACTTTGACACTTCACATTGGTTCTAGCTGAAGTTGCCATGTCACTTAGCAACCTGCCACCCTCCAGCTATAGAACTACTCCTTCCAATGGTCTAGACAATACTCTTTCACCTATATTTTTTTTCTTGTTCCATTTATAGTTTTTTCACAGGTTTTTAATAAGGTGGACTATTTTATTCTATTATATATTTATAGGTATAGGAGGGGTGTTGGCAGGATATTCTGCCCATACATTAATCTGCATATGATTACCTAGCACCATTAAATAAGAACTGTGCCATCCTGTTGCATTGGCTCCCATTCGCATACATAGAAAAGATTTTTCATATTCATATATTCTGTCTTTAAGCTCATACTTATGTGAGGGCTGAATAATAATATTAAGCATTATCTTGTCCTGTTCATGTATATATAGCACCTGTATCATTTCCTTGTTCTATTTATTACTACAATCACTACAAGCTATATACAATACAAACGAGAGTAAGGAACTAATCCTAGTAATTACCAATAATATCGGAAGCGAGTCTTATGCAAATGCTTAGTGCAGGAAGTGTGATAAACGATGCCAGGGTTTAGTATAGGATAGTTCTTGTCAAGGAATGGAAGGAGGTTCAAATTGACAAGCTTAAGTAGTGGTACTAGTGACGAGACTAAAGGTAACTTGTGCAAGACTAGAGGCAGGCAAGAAGGCACATACAAGGCAAAGGGTAAGGTGGGATAGTCTAGGCTAAAGTTGTAGAGCAAAAGGTAAAGATATAAAAACATTTGTATAGCAACTGGTTATAAGATTTTGTACAAATTGTTGCATAAGGAAGAAGGCGAAACAAAAAGAGAGAGAGAACAAGGATTTCTTAGATAGCTCTCTCCTCTTTGTGTAAGAACTTGATTTATTGTTAAGGTATTGTACAACACTATGACAAATCCAAAGGATAAATTAAAATAGAAGCTACTAGAAATATAGGATTACAAATGGAGATCAGGGTGTGGAATATTCTCATAATTGTTAGAAAACCAAATACCAATATTTAAATAATTCCAAAACAAGTAATTGAATCTGCTAGAATTTTCTAGCAGATTCCTAGCTAAGCATGTACCCAACTAGGGCTTCCAGGGTATGGTTGGTAGCCATAGAAGTCAGAACAGGGATATGGTACAAGGCTACTAGTTGAAGAATAAAACCCACAGGACAAGCATTAACAGTGCAATGTCACGCTGATTCAAGGTTCGGTTGAGTCACAGATAAACAGAAATTGGCTAGTACATTGGTTGCCCATACAGAACTGGTGTAGATGGGTTATTGGTTAGGACAAAGTCAGCATTCATAACAACGAGCTTCTCTTATACACTTTCTCTTTCTGTTACAACTTGTATAGGCAGCTCCTTTTCTAGATTAGCAGTGGACCCCTGATAGAAGAATTATTGAGATAGAATATAATGGCTATAAGAATACTTAGGAGACCGCCCTCATACAAAATAGAAATATAGTTGTTATAATTATATTCTTGTCTTCATGCAAATATTCTTAAGGGAAATAGGAACTAGTAGGTTAAATAAAACTTGAGAAGGAGCAAGAAAACCAAGAATTATAGTACCTCATCATGTGCTCTACCTAGTATCCAACTTTCCCCACATCTCTTCCTTATGGTTTTCACTTTCCCAGAACAAGTTTCCACATCCTCAGCCTCTACCTCGTTGACTCCTGTGCCCTCCTTTAGTTACTCTATTATTGCCAACTTCACTTTGCCACCCCCCACAGTTCCTCTAACTCCTTGTTGTAGCATATAGAAGCAAATATATGAAGGAGGCCCCTGTCAAAATAGACTCTGATGGTTGGTCGGCAAACAACATGATGCAAAGTAAAGGGAAGGACCAAAATCAAAAAATACTTTAGTGATTGAAGGTGGGGTTGTTGTATACTGTTCTGGTTTGTTTTCTTATATTTTGACAACTACAGATGGTGCCTGTGATTTGAGTATATGGGCATAGGCAGTTTGGGTTTTTGGATAGCAGACCATGGAGCAGGGTTTGGGTTTCTACCACAGACACCAGAGAGTTTCTGCATGCTCATAACAACAAGTGAACATATTTCTAATTTCAAGGAGAAGATTTTTTGACTTGGGCAAATTGGTGGGAGGGTATGGTGCTCATAGTACTATCTTTCGTTGGAGGCTATAGATTATTTTGTATATACAATGGAATTAAATTGGGTTTTTGCAAGAGGCAGGGTTGCGACTGAATTTTAAATTGTCCTATTGCCATTCCTCTTAGTGGAGGTATATGCAGCAGTGTAGTATAAATCGATTGCACAATAAAGGAAGAGGTGTTAGGTAATAGAAGCTGGCGAGAGAGAGATAGCTTTGGAGATCTTATAGTATTCTTTATAGGGTGGGACCCATGCCTTGGAATATCATAGTACAAGCATGACTGAGTAGATGTATAGCAATAGGGCAGTATATTCAGTATGAAGTAATTCAAGCTGCACAGTGCATGCAAATCAAAGTCATAAAATGCATTATAAGTAAGGCTTATAATAGAACTGTATAGTAGAGTAGTGGTTATAATAGAACTGTATGGAAGAGTAAGAGTTATAATAGACCTGCATGATAAAGAAAGGAAAGGGAGTCTATGGAGCCACTGCCTATAAAAAGCCTAGTATTATCTCCTTCTTATGGTTCTTCTTTCTTATACAATATCTTGTATCTACTTCTGAATATACGGTTATTTATTAGGTCTTTGTCTTTCATTCTACAAGCCAGTCACTGCTTGTTAAAGTTTCTGAACCCACCTGGCCTATCTCTACCAATAGTTGGTGCCCCCCAAAGCCCCACTAGTACCTGAGCCTGTTAAACTACGTTGCATCCTGACAACTCCACGGAGCACAATATCAGCCCACATCCAAATCTATTATAAGCCAACAAGCAGGCTATTCTATGGCTGCTACGGCTAGTACAACCATAGTGATACCTGAACCTGCACCTGTAACCCTTGTCTTGCTGCTCGCTAGAAAAAAACGAATAATTAAACAATGGCAAGCAGTATAAGCAGCTATATTAATCTTAGCAGAATTTATCAACTACACTAGTGACTACTTCAAAGCCTTGGCAGTACTCCTTGACCAGTCTAACGCATTCACACAAGTGCAAAATGAAATTAATAGTACAAGAAATGATATCCAGGAACTATGAACCCAATTGGTAGCACGAGATGCCACAATCGACATCTTCCAGCACCTTGCCCCACCCCAGCATTTGTAAGAGGACATTCCTAAACCTTGGCAGTTTGACGGAACATGTTCAGAGGTGCAAGCATTGGTCATGCAGCTTCGCCTCTACCCTGCCTCCAACCTAAATGAACAATCTAAGTTATGTATGCCAGTTAACTGCCATACTGAAGATGCTCTTGACTAAATACAGATCTACATACAAGGCACTGAACTCTGTCTAACATAGCAGAAAGTTCTCATCATGATCCTAGAAACTGCCTTTGGCAACCTGATTAGAGTTGTAGAGGTGGAATATAAACTAAGTACTATGAGCTAAGGGTCTCGAAGTTTGTCTACCTAGCTTACAGAGTTGTAGAAGCATGCTAGCGAAGTTATTGGGTCCAAACTATCCAAGCTAGTATACCTAAGGAAGGGCCTTTCCTCAATCAAGAAGAACGTATTCTATAGTGACAAAGAACCTACTACTATTACAAACTATATCACTCTCTGTAATAGAATCGATACCAGACCCTACTAGCTTAAAACTCAAAACAGCAAGCTTCAATAGCACTACCAACCTGCTCTCAGTCTACAAACCACTACCTCAGTTCCTGCCACTCTACCACTGCCTCTGTTACTACTACAGCTGTTAGTACTGCTCCTGGTCCCATAGATCTTTCTGCCACCTGCCACTACTTTAGCCTTGAAGAACAAGCCTGTAAGATGCAAGAGGGCTGCTGTAAATGATGTTGAAGTATAAGTCATATACTTAAAGATTGTCCTCTTGGTCAGTACACATTTTAAGATGCTTCCACTTACATTGTTCCTGCTTCTTATGTCCTGCTGTTACTGTTACTTCCATTGTTCCTTTTACCCCTGTCCCAGCTCCTTTTGTCTATTTGGAAAACTAGCGGCTGTAAACCCACATAATTACTTCACTGTATAGTGCTTAGCTCCTTTGTCTTCTGCTTTGTGTATTTATTTATTGTCCCTGTAGTTTGAGGTTATTGCCGAATGATTATTAAATGGGAACCATATTTTTTTCTCCAAAGAATTGAACGATATTTCCAAAATCCCTACTCATACCCTAGTAGACTGGGGTGTCACAGGATAACCCTTTGCAGGTGAGAAGTTCGTCTATGATTATACCCTTCCCTGATATAAGTTATCTCAGCTCCCTTCCTTAAAAGTTATTTATAGCTACTCTAGGTAGTTCTGTGGTATTAGCTATACAACCAAGTTGCTAATAAACATGAATGGATATAAGGAAGAACTTCCTATGTTCATTACCCATTTTGATTACTGCCTTATCATTTTAGAACTACGCTAGCTCCACTATCATGATGTAAAATATTCTTTGACCTGCAATACCTTTATCTTGATTCTTATTTATATCTTGCTCACTACTGCTCTTCAAATACTATCATGATCCAGCCAATTTCTATAGATTTACCTAAAAAACCATCTCCATCCATGATTGTGGGTTTTAGGTTCATCCACACCATCCACAATGCCAATGAAAAACTTACTGTCTTTATAGCTACAGTTTACAAGCTTGTATATTCCATTCACCCTTAACAACCAGCCTCCTTGCATGATGAGGTCAAGGAACTAGTACCTGCTGCCAATTATAAATACCTTCCTTTATTTGAAAAGACAGTTGCACAAATATTGCCTCTTTACTAATCCTAGAACTGCAAAATACCCATCAAAGAGGACTTCATTACAGCCTATGGTCTTTTCAACTTCCTGTTCATCCCAGAATAGCAAGCCTGAGGGCAGAATTAATAATAAGCTGTCTAAGTGATTTATAAGAGCCTCCTCCTTACCTGCAGGTGTACCAATGCTACTTGTTAAGAAAAAATATAGTTTTCTTAAGTTATATATAGATTCTTAGAGGTTTCAAAAAGACAATATCAAGAACACTTACCCTCTTCTCCTTATTGAAGAGACCTTAATACAGCTTGCTTATTAGAGGAATTGATGTACTATATAACGTAGGCAGAAGTTATAGGTTCTCATTAAGATCTTAGTCTCAAAGAAGGTATATATAGATAGATATATTTTATTCACTTATGGCTCTGATCACATCAGAGACCTAGGGCTTACGTGGGGTTTAAGTACATGAAAGTCCATAATATGAGAGTACATATAGAAGAGATGGTCACAGATGTGTAAGCACCTGTAGGAGAGACAGTTGCAATATAGGAATCCTCTGCTCTCAAAGTAACCAGAATATGAGCCAGTGAAATCATACATATGATATTGGTATCTAAGAAAGCATAATTGCCTGAGAAGTATAGGTTCATCAAGAAAGTATAGGTGCCTCAAGAAGTATAGGTACCTCAGAAAGCATAGGTAGCTTGGTAGAGCAGAACCAATCAGTGAAACCCAGTAAGTATGAGCTGCAAGGAAATGGAACATTTTAACACCTCCCTTCAGCATATACTTGCTAGATTGAAACCTGCCCTCAAAAGATACGAATCTGAGTAGAGCATTACGTGTGTGCAAGCAAATAAGCAGTAAGCATGTGAAATTAGATGAGCAGTGAATGCAGCAGGAACCATGATAGTTTACCTTTGGGGCGTCACACACCAGGAATCCCAGCAAAGGCAAACTGACAGTTATGGATGCGCACCTTAGAGCAGCGGCATCCAGAGGCTTGGTGCTAGCGTTGGCACTCTTAAAAACGTTCCTGATGTGCATGCAATCAGTAAAGCAGTAAGGACGTACAATGAGTAAAGTAGTGAGCGCATGGAATGAGATAAGCAGTGAGCCTGTGTAATAAGATAAGCAGTGAGCCTGTGCAGGAAGTGAATGAGTGAGCCAGTGCAATGAGTAAAGAAGTGAGTGCATGCAATCACGGAAGTAGTGAGTGCATGCAATCACGGAAGTAGTGAGCACATGTAAGGAGTAAAGCAGGAAGCGCGTGAAATGAGATAAGTAGTAAGTGCATGCAATAAGTAAAAATGTATTAGCCTAATTAAAAAACCCATAAAAAATCAAATATAGAGAAAAAAAGATATATAGGTAAAAGAGTACTGAGATCATTAACTCGTGCCTCATAAGATAACCTTATAATAACTACATGAATCAGGGGAGCCTAGTACAGAATCTATCTCAAAAGAGAGCTGAGGATTTGGCAATACCTTCATCTATAAGTCCACCAAATTATCGTAGCTTGTCACATATGGAACTGTGAGCTTTCTATACTTACCAAGATCTTTAACATAAGGATATGTCATATCAATGTCTTTGCTTCAATCACTGATTCAAGGATTTAAAGTCAGGTTAGTAGTGCCATCATTGGCTATGCTAAAATCAGACGATTCATGTAATAGTCGGAGTTCATCAAGAGCATGGTGAAGCTATATATAATGCTTAGCGCCTCTTAAGGCAGCGATATATGTGGCTTTGAAGGCAGAAGTTGCAGTACACCATTGTTTAATGGCAGGCTATCAGATAGGATTAGATGCTAATTGAAATATGTTCCCCCAAAGTAGATTTTTGGTTGGATCGGTCTTCGGCAAAGTCAGCATCTTAATTACCAGCTAATTCAATAAGAGAGTGCCTATTAGAGTACCTAATCATACAGCTATTAGTGCTACTGTTCAAGGTTGCTAATAGAGATGCTCTTCAAGCAACTATTACAGCCACTGTTTGAGCAGCTATTAGAGCTGCTGTTCAAGCAACTATTAGAGCCACTGTTTGAGCTACTATTAGAGCTGCTGTTCAAGCGCCTATAGGTAAGCTTCAAGTTGTATGTGCCTTTAGGGTAGTACAAGACTTGTTTGCAAGTGCCCACATGCGACTTTGTAGACTTAGATGGAAATTGGGAAAGAGGTAACAGCTTGAATGCCAAATCAGGTCTAGTTCCAATCATTAGGTATATAAGAGATCCTAGAATCTGCTGGCAAAGGGAAATATCAATAGGTAAGTGCCTTCTTCAGCCCTAACCTGTTTCTGGTTAGGATTGAGAGGTAGCAAGACCGCACTACATGTGTTTATCCCAAACTTAACTAGTAGTTAGTTCACATACACCTGCTAAGAGTTGGTAACCGAGTTTTGTTGCCATTGAATTTGGATACACAGGAGGCAGTTCAAAGAACCAAGTTCACCAAGGTTAAACACCTTCTTAAGAGTTTCCTTTAACTCATTTCTCCCTGAATCAGCAACAAATATAGAGATATTATAGATATATAGAGCAATGATTATCTGTAAGCAAGAATGAATAATGACATCAGGGTCAAAGTTCATAGGTCTCTAGCCTATTGGTATAAGAAAGCTAGTCAATCTCTCATACCACTATCTGGGACTTTGCTCAAGTCCGCAAATGAATCTTTTCAGGTTACTACCACATACTAGTTATTTTGGAGTTGGATCCCATAGAGAGATGGACTATCTTTATAGGCAACGAAAAGAGCGGTTTCTGCTCTCGAGAGAAGCTTACTACCACTGGGTCTTTTATCCTTGTAGATATGGAAATAGGAGGTCTGTCCAAAAGGCTGGAGATGCTTAATTGAAGCTTTTCTCTTATTGAGAGCTTCATAAGGTGTTCTCGCTTAAAGATAGGTGTGGGGGAGGCGGTTTATGATATAGACGGCTGTGGAGCCTGGCTCTGCCCAAAATTTCTTATCAGAGATCAAGGTGGGCATTCCTCTAACCATTATCCAAATTGTTCAGTCGAACTCTTCTGAGATGCCAAAAGATTATGTTTTATATTGCGTATTCCTTGTTATTTGAAGTATACAATAATTTATGCCTATTCCCCATTATTCAGAGCTCTTTGATTATGCCATATGAGATGTTTGATCAATCATAGGGCCAGTACGACCTATTTAAGCTATTTGAGCTTTTCAGGGATTATAGATGCCACATAAGCTGTTTGGGCAATCGCAGAGGCAGTATGAGCAATTTAATATATTTGAGCTTTTGACCTATTATAGATGCGATATGAGCTCTTTGGGCAATTATAGAGGTAGTACAAGCTATTGGAGCTTTTCAGTGATTGTAGATGCCCTGTTAGCTATTTGAGCAATCAAAGAGTCAGTATGAGTTATTTGAACTTTTAAGTGATTATAGATACCATATGTGCTATTTGGGCAATCATAGACTCAGTACGAGCTACGTGAGCTATTTGAGGTTTTGAGTGATAGTACATACCATATGAGATATTTGAATAGCCATAAGAGGCGATTGAGCTATATGTGAAATTTGAGCCGATTAAGCCATCATAGGACATTTAACTGACTTGTTAACTAAATGAGCAATTTCAGTAATCAGAGGAGGCAAAGTTGCTTTATAAGTTATTTGAACAGTCATGAGAGACATGCATACAAAATGAGACATTGGAGCTGATTGAGCGATCACATGAGGCATAGTAGCCTCATGAGCGAAATGAACTGTTTCAGCAATTATAGCAGGTATAGCGGCCTTATAAGCTAAATAAGCTGTTTCAGTGATCATAGAGGGCATAGCTGTCTCATTGGCTGTTTGAATGCTCTGAAGTGGCATATGAGCTAGATAAGACGTTTAAGCTTATTAAGCGATCATAGGAGGCAGGGCTACTTTATGAGCCAAATGAGCTGTTTCAACAATCATCGGAGGAATAGTTGTCTTATAAGCATTTTCATGTACTCTTGCGATCTCATTATCTATGTTAGTGACAAACATAGTATTGATAGGATCATTCTTATTAAAGATATGAACATAATTATCGGATGCAACCATTATAACTCTGGATTTGATTATATTCTGTGCAAACAAATTATAATGTATGCTAGGTACATATAACACTTCCTTCATAAGCCAATGGTTAGTGTTCCAATTGGCACAACAGCATTAAGAATGACTGTGCCAAGCCTTCAATTGGAAGATGGTAATCTCCGCCCACCATTACCACCTTCAAATGAGGTCTGATAGTGTCAAAAAGGCCTATATCCAATATCACATGACTTGTTGCAGCTAAAAAAAATGTCTAGATGTAAGTATCAGAGGAGCTAACCTTGTTACAGCTCTGGTAACGGAACTACACTTGAACTAAGTGGAAACTAGATGCCTAACTATAAATATAGGCACTGAACTGACTAATAATCAGATAGATGTATGAGTAGTATATTAGAGAAGGCTAGCATTAATGCGTTTAGGAATATAGAAGTTTATTACCTCAGTATTAGCCTCATGCATGTTTAATTCTTCCATGTATTTCTATTATATTCTATATATTGTCATTCATGTATCTCTATTGGATAGCTTAGGTCAAAGTTCATGTATATCAGCCTGAGTCTGCAGTGTTGGAGCTCAACTGAAGGATTAAATATATGTCAGACTATAGCAGCCCCAATTGGGAAGTGGCTGCCAGGATTAGGAAGGCTGTGACAACACATCCTCCACCATTTACTATGCTAAAATAGGCACCCCTCACGAGAACTGATAATAGGTTATCAGATAGGCTATTCTATTTATGTTCACAAGATGAAATAGTTAGAAGAGCAAGACCCAAGTAGTGTTCTAATTCTACTATAGCTTTAATTTTATCGCGAACGCATTTCCACCTGAGTTCTACCTATAGGTTTACTAGTCACCAGTTGTCTCCTTATCTAATACTTTTATAATTTAATTCGCATAGTATTCAGGTACATTATTGCTTGGATGTAATAGAGGTTGGTTGGAGAGAAGTCACAAATGTAACATAAATGTAATAGTGTATATAAGCCATAAATAGGAGAGTAGTAGAAGAGAAACTATTGATGTAAGAACATGCCATATATAAACATCAAGCTAGAGATACTAGTTTAGAAAAGTGCCAAAACAAAAGAATATCTAAGAATGAACTTAATTGCAGTATAACAGTCAGACAAGAACATGCATTTAGACATAATAATAATTGTACCAGTATACATTAAGTAAGTGAATAAGTACTAAAATCAATGAGAGTTGTAGAAATAGCCATTAGCAAGCAAGTATGGGCTGAACTTCGTTCAAACACATCTCCTTAGCATATATTTGCTACATTCATCTCTATCGTAGTGAAAGCAAGTCAGGCTTATTAAAAGCTTATAAAAACTATATAAATAGAAAAATAAAGTAAAGGTAAAAGAGAACCGAAATCAGTTAACTTGTGCCTAGTTTAATAACCTATTAAAAAGTGTATGCATCAACTGTACCTTATACAGAATCCCAGAGAAAAGAGAAAAAAGGACTAGCTAATGCGTTTATGCATAAATCTGCTAGATTGTTGTAGCTTGTGAGGTAGAGTACTGTGAGATTACCAGTTTCAGAAAGATTTCTAACATAGTAATATGCCACATCAATGTGCTTGGTTTAATTACTGGTTCAAGTTTTTATGGTTAGGTCAACACGTGCCTCCATTGCCCATGCACGAGGCTAACAGAACTTGTGGTAGTCGTAGTTTAACAAGAACTTGCTGAAATCATACATCCTGCTTGGCGGCATTATTCAGAGCAATGGAATCAACTTAAACTGTTACAGTTGCAGTACATGTAACAGAAGACTGTTTGTTATAATTGTCTTAGTACGCATTTCCTAGCACCTATCATATATACCAGATAGCTCGGGCATAGTACATTACGTCCTACTGCCTTAAGGGTATCTAGTCCTCATATATTTTTCCTTTATCGTAATGCATTATGCATCTACACCTGTATTTAGGAGTATTGGAGGCCTGACCTCCCACACCTGTATTTATGGTCATGGAGAAGTCCTTTCTGGAACGGCCAGAAAGCAGGTTTTCTGGAAAGGACATAAAACAGGTTTTTCAGACTCCAGAAGGGTTGGCGGCTTGTATAAGTACTGAGTTGAACCTCCCTTCTGGAGGAGGATTCTTTTGATCAAAGCACTTTAGACAGAGATCAGACAAGTCTTAGACAGCTTCAATGCCGAAAGATTACAGCTTTTAATTGTCTTCCCGGTTGGGAAATCTGTATGTTCTCAAAGACCCTCTGAGTCTTCGACTTAGCGGAACCAATAACAGAAATACACTATCACGCAGTTGATAGTAGAGACTTTGTTAAACGACCCACGGTGCTACTATTGGCATTGCTCATTATATTTTTTTTAACAAGGAAAATAATCTAACTGTTACAACTAACACCACTGACTGATCAACTGTTGGTATCTTTTTAATACCTTTTCAGGTATCACCTATATCGGATATCAATACACTCAACAAATACAGTACATTGAACAAAAGCTAGTAATAAGAATCCACTACCGAGACAGAGATATTCTCAACTTGAAGTCAATAGTAGACCTTGTGTAAGGCAAGGCAGAGCTGAAACAGGTAGTGGTATACACCATTAAACAATTCCACCCTCGTTCCATCACCTTACTGTACCAATATCGACACCACCTCTTGCATTCTTGGCACTATAATCCCCATTCAACTTCTTAGGCCAGAGATCATAAGACATTACGGCAATATACATCCTAGGAATAATCGCAGCATACAAATACATATCACCATTCCAAGGCTCACCCTCGTTCTTCTCACTATTAGAAGAAAAATACCAAAGTACAGTCGGAACTACATAGCTACTTCCTGTTCCATTCAACACCAGAGTCCTCACAGGCGAGCCACATTTACCCTCCTTTTCAACTGAACTACTTTCAATTGGCATCAGCTCTAAACTCGAGAAGTCTGAGTTATACAGTTCTTCCATATAAGGAGCCCACCTCACAGTTTTCTTGCCGCCACCGTCCCTAATACTTAAACCTTCCATCAGGAATTACATCTTATGTGTTGTTAGTATAACCAACGCCTCTGGAGGACCTATCATTGTGGGAGCAGAAGAAAATGACTAACCCGCATCTGTGCTCTTCTCGTTCCCACTATCCTGCCTACATATAACATGAGTAGCCGAGCCACAGTCATCCGAAGTCGATCGGAAATCAATCATGTCCAGAGCGACTTACTTGTCCCCACAATACATGCACAAGTGGTAGAAATGACTAGTAATATCAGAACGACTAACTGACCCTATGGCCTCTAAGATGGATAAGGCATCCACCTAAAAAAAATCGCGAAGATTCGCTATTATTCCTGCAGGCATCAACAAGTTAATCTTCAACACATCACGAAAGAAAAGAGACACTCCTGAACTAGAAACGTTGGAGGTATCAGTCAAACTACCCCCACTCAGTGTCTATACCATCTATGTCCTGACCACAGAAGAAGGATCTCCCCTCACCACATGGGTATTTGAGTCACTGGCTACGACAGAAGCAAATTGGAACAAGGTATAACTACAAATAAATAATATCTTCGCCTTTACACAAACACTTGGATATATTCATTATTTTCACCCAAAAGACATTCAACTAATACTTGAAGCAACAACCAAACACTTCCTCTAGAACACAACTATCCCATTCGAAAGTAAGGACTTGGAACTTACTATGGTACTTAAGGAGCATCTAAAAAGGCCCAAGATTCCTCAACTCATAGAACCTCACTGGGTCCTAAAGGAATAGGCTGATATTATGTCCTTTATGCTATGCGGTCAGCACCTTCTCCTACATATCGTACCTGGACGATTTGATAAGCCACCTATAGCTAGACGACACAAAGGACAAGATTGAACGGACCCTCCTGAAACGCCAACCAGACCACGTTCCGCACCAGAAGCCAGGACAGGATCTCAAACTACCATCATGCCAGAAGATGACATCGTGGAACATGCCTCTGATACGTGTAATGCAAACAATGGAGAAGATGATAAAGACATCACTCCTCCCTCAGGACGGGGTACAACAACAGGCGGAGGAGATGATAAAGGAGACTATAGTAGCTACAGCAGTAATGACTCTAGGAGGGGATTGTCAGTCCACAGTCAAAGAAGCATATGCAAACGAAAGAAGATCAAGAAGTCAAAAAAGGGACAGATCATGGTAAAACACCAGAACAACAGCAATAGGAAATAACGACAGGAATTGTGACACCTGAAACATCATCAAAAATGTCCAAACGGATCAAGGGTATCAAGATTGATGCTCCGGAAAATCTTAACAGTGGAGATAAGAAATGGTGAGAATCACAGTATCTTGACACTTGGGTCAATGCTATATACAGATGGTTAAGTATGAAAGGAATAAGATTGGAATCGAAGGAAGTGTAGGACTTTATCAGATTTAAACTGCAAGGAAGTGCACTCACTACTTCTAAGTAGTACCTCATTAAGGAAAATGACAAAGCATCCTTTTTCAGCTTCATACTAGTGCTAAGGGAATTTCTCATTCCCTCAACTAGCAAGGACCTCCTGTGGAAGGAATATGAGCCTGCCACACCCTATAAGGATGGACGATATATGTAAATTAAAACTATTGCCAACTGGCTGGAAGAACTTCAGATTAAACTCATCGACAAGGATGGAAATCAATGCATCTCAGTAGAAGTCAAATCGGAAAATTCCTAAACCACCTTCCGGATTACATACAAACCACCTTCCGGATTGCATGGAAACCACCCTGGTTCCCCAAATACTTGATTCTGAAATGTACAATGACAAGGTCAAAAAGGCGGAATCATACAAGGCTGCACGAAAACATGGGCGTAGCTTAACTACACATAAACCTGCATGACAGTCAACTACTTTATCAGCTCCGCACACTGGTCGCAATAACTACAGGGATCGGAAAACAGAAATTAAGAAAACAAGTTTTAATCCTGTACAGACCCCTGCTACTAAAACAACTAGAACAAAGGATCCTGACTTAGAAGTAATTAATAAGACGTTAACATTATAAGACAAGATGAAATTAATCAGGGATCAAAAGTGTCTATGGTTCCGTGCACCTGGTCATACCTTTAAGGAATGCAAGAAGCGAATATCCAAACAACCCATGCGCACCACCGCACAAGTTCTATACCTGCAATACACCAAAAATCCAGTTATTGATAAGAACAACTACAAGGGCAAAACCAAGGCAAAACCCAAGTCTACAGAAGCATTTCACTACAGCATGGTTCAAGTCAAGGTTAACAGCCACCCTGCATTAGCCCTTATGGAGTAATAGACCACTGGTGGAGATCTCATCAACGCACAATTCATCCACCTATAAGGCTTACCTATTTACAGCATCAACAAGAAGTTACATAACACAGCAATCAAGACATTAAAGGGTATGAACGAAAAGGCATGTGATGTGCAAATGGACTATGGAGGATATGTGTAGACAAGAATGGTCTATGTAGTGCATCTTGCAGGCTGGGATATGATCATAGGCAAGGCAGCGCTTACAGCCCTGCATGACATAATCGCAGCATGACCAAAGCCTGTCACTATCTAACCCGAAGGGATGGCATGCTTTGCGCTCAAGGAATCTAGTAAAGCAGGGCTTGCTATGGGCCAAGTTACTTCAGCTGCACTCTCTATAGAAGACGAAGTATCAGACTGCCTTCTACCCCGCTTCGAATTCATAGCGTGAGCTATGATTCTCGAAGAAAGTCGGGAATTCAACTACTATGTTGAATTCACCCCGATATTTCCGGCAACTATACCAAACGAGGTGCTACTACAGAAAACTAGCAACCACCAAATCTGCCCATAACCTGGCTGGGCATGGTTTCCAAACTGGCGACCCTTACTCTCCAAATTTTACGCAGAGGTCACAAAACAACTCACTGAGATAGAAGCCTTTGGCTAGATTTATCGTACAGAACCTGATACCAATGCAGTAGTTCTCTTCGTAAAAGCCAACGAGATAATTGAATCAAACCAAGGCATATTCTAGACGCTAGGGATAGGAATGAAGTAGATGACCCTAACCATACACTCCTGGCAACCATTGAGAAACTCATGGAGCTGGTCGCTGCTCGGAAGTATTGGAGCAAGATTGACCTAGTGGATAGGTACTACAACCTCAGGATCGAAGAAGACTTGGAACAACCCTCCATCTTTCCTAACACATATGGGATATTACCGCAGTCGCATTATGCAATGAGGTGCCCGCAATACTACTACCACCATGGTACAAGCTACGTACGAAATCTTTAAAGATATGGTGTTTAAAGACCTTGTCATCTACATCAACGATATCATCATCTTTTCAGATACCTACCACAAACATGTATCTACATTACGCTAGGTTCTACAACCGCTCCTAAACGAGAAGTTTTGGTTGAAGGCCAGCAAGTGCCAGTTCTTCACCAACTATCTTGATATTTTAGGACAAATATTAACTCCACATGGATTACATATGGACCCTCGGAAAGGCAAGAAAGTATTAGACTTCATGGTTCCCAGTAACTGCTGGGAATTACGAGGTATACTTGGCGTTATCATAATCCTAAGCAAGTTTTGTCCGAAATGAGCCTCCTGGTCAAGCCCACTTTCCGAACTGCAAGGCGGAAACGTACCCTTGAGATGGATGGACACACACACTAGGGAACTCACGAAAATCAAGGAACTTGTAAATTCTCCACAAGTTGTCAAACCTTAGAACCACATCTCGAAAGAAACAAAATACCTGGTACACGATGCTAGTAACATTGGACTAGGATCATGGATTGGACGAGGAGAACTAGGATCAATCCGACCCTATTATTTCCATTCTCGGAAATTTAGCCTAGTACAGCTGAAGTGCACTACATTCCAAAAGGAGTTATTCGCTATTGTTATCTTCCCGAAGTGTTTTGAGGTTCAGCTCTGAATCCACAAGTTCACAGTTCTTACAGATCAACAACCACTACTCTCATTCGTCTGACTACGACAAACATCTCAGAAGCTAGCTCATAGGCAAGCTTACATGTGAGAGTTCGACTTGGTAATCGAACACATGGCCGGCAAAGAGAATCTGTAGGCAGACGCTCTATCAAGGAACCATAAATACACCCTTCATCCCAGCAAGTAATAAAACTTCATTCCTTAGAGTAATAATCCTACAGAAGACAACAGCAAATTAGAGAATATTTCTATCATTACCAACAACTTTTCTGTCCCTCCCATACCAGAAGAATTCCCAATGGTCTCCCGTGGCTGCATCAACTCCAAGCACAAGGACTACGACTACAACAAGTGCGCAGGCCGAGCTGAAAGCCTCGGTCAACACCCCTCTTGTCACCAGCTCTCTGACGAAAACGATGGAGACTGTGAAGACTATGACGATATCTAGGAGGAAGAAATACAATTAGATGAGGAAAGCCTCCCCAGCATCATTACAGACGTCATAAATGACGTCTGGGAATGCTACAAGCAACACACAAAAGTACATGATACGGACTGTCATGACTACTACTGCCGCACGCATGGTAGTTGGGACCAGAACAGGACCCGCTACTTTCCTACCACCAGATGCTCTGGTTGTGGCAGCTATGGAAACAGATGTTTAGACTGCACTCTTGTGGAGGCAGTTTATTAGGAGGAGAAGGAATTCCAGTCGCGTAAATGAGACTCATGGAAATTGAAACCTACCACTATCCCTCCTAACAACACGCCCTCCTCTGGAACTCCCGATATGGACATTCCCGAGCTTAATATCAAAGAAGCTCTAAACTACACTCACATGTGGACTGCAGGGGAATGAGCAATTAGGAACACTCCTATTGCTCACCATAACCCATGGGATCAGCAAAATGAACAAAAAAACCATTGGGACTACAACACCAAGATTGTACTAGAAGAGGGAAGTCCCTCATTCCTCTCTGCTGCAGTCACCACCAGAATACAATGCAACGCAACTTTCGGAGAAGCTAGGGGATCTAATTAAGGTCATAACACTCTCCTATCCCACACTAATCCTATGACATATGTGCCAGGGGTAGGATTGGTGCACCAACAACATCACACTACCAGCAAGGAGAACAATCTTGCTCACGATTCTCAAACACAGTAGAAGACGTCAATTCCTCCTGCACCTACTGGCACTCATCGCTGCAACTTCTGCAAAAGCGAGAGACACTATGCATCAACATGAAAAGCAAAACGCAAGGCAGACACAGACCTCAGGTATAGAATTGTACCAGCAACCAATATGGCAAAGCAATACCTCGATCTTCAAGATGACACCAAAGATGACTCCGAGTCCTACCTAGCTGCTCACATTAACAAGGATGATAGAATGAGGGATACCTATATCGCATGTATTAGGATATGCCCCATATGGAGCTAGCTCTACAACGCTCCATAAGGAAAGAAAGGAGTAAAAAAGGACAATGGGTTCTTATACAAGAAGAATAAGAAAGTAGAATGGAAGCTGGTTCTACCAAGTACGTTTGACATGAACGGTAAGAACTACCTTTAAGCTGCAATCAAGGAAGCTCAAAATACTAGGGAAAAGGGCGGAGTTAAGAAAACATTAAAATGGTTGACTGTTAAATTTATTTGCCAGCCATTTTCAAGGCTTGTTAAGGAATACGTACCGAGTTGCGATACCTGTCAACAGACCAAGTATAGCAACAAGCCACCACTAGGACAAGTAACTATCCTACATGTTCCCGTAAGAGGCTGTACCGATATTTCTATGGATTTTCTTAAAATGTCTCCCATTTTCAGTTACTATTCTACCTTATACCCAAACCTTCTATTGTAAGATAATCATATGAGTTGTTTTTCGAGACTTTGTACGATTGTTTATAGACAATCAGCATTTATGGGTTTCATTCCAGTTTCTGATAATCTTATAGTAGAGAAGTGCACAGATACCTTTGATACGCATATTGCTTCTGTTATTGGTTAACCCTATTATATTGTTTTAAATCGAGATAAACTCTTTGTGACAGATCATTTCAAGGATTGGGCAGCAAGAAAGGGAGTCAAGTTGGAACCGTCCACCGCATACCACCCTCAGATAGACGGTCAGTCAGAAATTGCGAACAAGGCAATCCTCTAAGCCATACGAGCGTGCAAGGGCGAAGGAAGTGAATGGCTGCACAAAGTCTCCGATATACAGCTAAAGCTAAACTCTCATGACAACACTGCAAGAAAACACAGTCCATTCTTTTCACTCCTAGGCTTCTAAGCAAAGCTAGGTCCTTCCTCCTACCACTACTCAATCACTCCTTACACTCCCACGGGGGAATGTCACTGCGACACCTCACGCAACCTATACTCTTCCAAAGTTAAGCAGGCAAAACAAGCTAACAAGAAGAGGCCTGTTCCACCACGTCTTTCAGCTGGCCAAAAGGTTCTTCTCTCTACGGAGAACATCAACCTCTCGAACACATCTAAGAAACTCAAACCTAGATGGGTAGGACCATTCCGCATCCAACACATCAATAAGAAGCGGAACAACTATATCCTAGACCTGTAAACAGACATTCGACTTTCCATTATCCACAATATCTTCCACATCAACAAGATTAAACCTTAGGTCAAAAACGATTAGACGAATTTCCCAGGTAATCACCATGAACAACCTAGGGAAGTAACAGATGGAAAATGGGAAGTCGAATGAGTACTCGAATTTCGTACTGCACCTTGTACCGGGAAAGGCCATTACATAGTACATGGGAAAGAATATAGATGTAATGACGATAAGTGGATCAGCTTCGAAGACATCAGCCTTGAAATCCTTCAAGACTTTTGGACGAGCAAAACTATTCCAACACCTTCAAGGATTGAAGATCCCCCAAGAAACACAAGAAGGGTGATCCTTGAGAAACCCCTAAGTCAATTGTTCAAACTGAACGAGACATAGTTCTCGCTCTCAGTCTGGACGATCAAGAACTCACCGCTACTGCTACTAACCTTTCAGAAGATATCTTTAATATTTTCCTAAATTATTGAATCGTGCCAGTTTAATTAACTTGGCAATCCCGCGATCCTTCTTGTTGTTTTAATTATCGTTCAAAATTGACAATAGAGGAAGGCATTGCAAACAAGGTATCTCTTGAATGTTTTCATTCTTCCTTATGTCATTACTGTTTCCTACAGATGATTTGGAAGTTACACTGGTCTCCTATAATTCATTAGGAAAAGTATGACTTTCATAACTGTCGTGCTTGCACTTGTTATTTTAGCCTACCTCCGTGTAACGGAAGACCGTTTCTTATATTTGTCTTAGTACGCATTTCCTAGCTCCTATTCTGCTTACCAGATAGCTTAGGCATAGTACCTTACGTACTATTACCTTGAGCGTATCCGGTCCTTATGTACTTTTCTTTTATCATGATGTATTACGCATCCACACCTGTATTTCTGAGTACTGGAGGCCTGACCTCCCACACCTGTATTTATGGTCACGGAGGACTGCTTTCTTGAATGGCCAGAAAGCAGGTTTTCTGGAAAGGCCAGAAAACAGGTTTTTCAGACTCCAGTAGCCTTGGCAGCTAGTATAAGTACTGAGCCGATCCGCCCTTCTAGAGGAGGATTCTCAGATCAGATCACTTCAGACGGAGTTCAGACAAGCCTTAGATAGCTTCAATACAGAGAGATTACACCTGTTAATTCTATTCCCGCTTGGGAAATCTGTATGCTCTCAAAGACCCTCTGAGTCTTCAACTTAGCGGAACCAATAATAGACATATACTATCACTTGTGTGATAGTATAGACTCTGTTAAACGGCCTGCGGTGCTACTATTGGCATCGCCCATTACACTCCAGCTTGGGCAAGGCAACAAGAGTAGGAAATCCTTTTAAGTGGAGAAGTGTAACGGAAGACCGTTTGTTATAATTATCTTAGTACGTATTGCTTAGCACCTAACATGTATACCAGATAGCTTGTGCATTGTACCTTACATACTACTGCCTTGCGCGTATCTGGTCCTTATATATTTTTCCTTTATCGTGATGCAATATGCATCCACACCTGTCTTTCGGAGTACTGAAGGCCACCAGGCTTGGTGGCTAGTATAAGTACTGACCTGATCCGCCCTTCTGGAGGAGGATTCTTAGATCAGATCACTTCAAACAGAGTTCAGACAAGGCTTAGATAGCTTCAATATAGGGAGATTACACCTGTTAATTCTCTTTCTGCTTGGGAAATGTATATACTCTCAAAGACCCTCTGAGTCCTCACCTTAGCCGAACCCATAACAGACATACACTATGACTCAGGTGATAGTATAGACTCTATTAAACAGCCCGTGGTGCTACTTGTGGCATCACCCATTACAGTATATTATTCTTTAATTGCATGTTTGCAGATTGTTTTAGATACTATTTGAAAACCATACCTCAATGTATATTTTTGGTTTGATTGGTCTCTTACTTAGTCTGCATCTGCATAACATGCTACGTCAATAAGAAAGCCAATATTAAAGTACTTGTAGGTGAGCTTTAAGTCATGTTTGATCTGAAGGTAGTGCAAAACTTATTTTAGGGCACCCACATACAGCTTTGTATGCTTAGATACAAATTGAACAAGAACCAAAACTGTGAAAACCAAAACAGGTCTCCTTTCTCTTACCAAATACAGAAGAGATTCTATTATTTGATAGTAAAGGGAAACATAACAAAGGTCAGTACCTGCTTCCGTATTTAGCTGTTTCTGGTGTGGATTGAGATCTCGTAAGACCAGGCTGTAATTGTCTAGCCCAAACTTAACTAGTAGTTGGTCTACACATACTTGCTGCAATATATTAATTGAATTTTGGTGCCATACAATTTGGAAACCTTATAACCAGTTCTGCAGTCCAAGTTTACTAAGGCTAAACTCCTTTTTAAAAGCTTGCTATAAAATATTTCTCCTTGAATTATCACTAAATATAGAGATATTATTGATATAGATAGTAATAATTATTTATATGCTAGAATGAATTATAACAAAAGACTTATAGTTCAACAGTCTAAGGCTTAATAGTATAAGAACGTTAGTCAATCTCTTATACCATTATTTTAAACTCTGCTTAAGTCCATGAATTAATCTTCTCAAGTATGGATAATATTTTGTTTGTTAATAGTTTTTTTTTTTTTTTTTTTTTTTGGAGTCT
>Ga0307511_10000831_pt1 | contig 32904 bp, 32 predicted proteins | sample 13_EM_MG_FD_200266 | JGI IMG/M metagenome (GOLD analysis project Ga0307511, IMG submission 200266) | Populus trichocarpa ectomycorrhiza microbial communities from riparian zone in the Pacific Northwest, United States - 13_EM | ecosystem: Host-associated > Plants > Roots > Unclassified | place... | reverse complement strand
GCCCCCCCCCGCCCCCCCCCCCCCGCCCCCCCCCGCCCCCCCCCCCCCCCCCCCCCCCCCCCCCCCCCCCGCTAACCTTCAAGTTGAAGAGAGCCTGTTCCAGACCGGACATGACTTCGGAAGCTTTCGCTGGGTCTTCAGCCGAGATGATTGGCCAGAAGAGATGCCGTTGATAAGGGTCCTTCCTACTGCGAGGCTATGGCAGGCCGTTGGAGCGGGGGGACTGACCGCGAACGAGAGGGGGAGCGATGACGGTGGAACGAGGGGGTGGGTCGAAAAAAAGACGCAAAGCCGGACGCAGGTAGGTAATAGGCAACGAGAAAAGCAGAGGATGGACAAGGGGTGAGCTGAGGGTGTGGGTTCGGGGTCGTGTAAACAGATGAGTTGGTGGAAGTATGGGATCGTGAAATCGGTGATGTTGAGGTTATACGTCCTACGAAAGCAGGCCAACGCCAACTAGCTGGGATAAACGAATCGCTGTTTGTGCATAAGGTATGACGGCGCGCGGCGGAGGCTGAAAATACTACAGAAGCTAAAGCTCTCCCTTGTAGTTTTTATTTCAGTTTGGACCGTTTGGCGCACGCTGGTTCTAAGCACTTTTGAAGAGCAGAGTATGGAGCTGTCAAGGAAAGCAACAACGCTGTGGGGGGTTCCCACTGATCCCGCGCGTGGTTTCGGGTTTGGCAGCTGCTAAGGATGTGAGGTGGGCGATCCGGACGTATCTTGTCATCTCGGTGGCTGAGCGCGCGCTCGCTCATTGTGCATGAAATAAGAGGCCCTTAGCAAATAGCAATTATGATCCGCAGGCACGACACGCTAGGTAATAATGGCATAATCGATATCGAGATATCGATGGATAAATGTATATCGATAAGAACAAGGGACCAGCAGATATCGCAAAGCCCATCCGTCCTGACCCCCAGTACTCCGAGTCTCCACCTATGCGTCCAAGGCAGAGCAGACAGACCCTACGTCCATTCCCCCCCTCCCCGTAGCCAATCCCGTTCCGATCCCATCCTCCCCCGACCAGCCCTGCTGCTATGAACCTACCCCCCTACCGAGAGAGGCATCCTACATGCACTCCCTCTCTGCAACTGCCAACCCCCCCTGCCTCTGCCCACTCATACGTGGATGTGGATACTCTACCACAGCCGGCAGGAGGGTCGAGATGAACTGGCACGGTATATGCCCTCCTTCTTCCATGCTACCGGCGTTGACGTCTCACCCGCGCAGAAGAAAACCACAATGGTCAATATTTATACGTTTACCAATATAGAACAGAATCCTCTTTCACGTTGCCCACGCAGGCCACTGTACATTTAATTAAACAATGGCATAGCCATAGCTATTCTAAAAACTTCTAGACTCCATCGCTTCCCGATCTAACGACAAGTTACGATACAGTCCATATATTGCAAACAGTTGCAAGAAGAAAACATATGGAAAAAGAAGCAACAGCAAAACGTCTGCATATATTAAGTATTACATCGTTCGACATGCTGAGCCATGGCTATGCCACCTGCCATCCTAGCAGCTTCGGCAGATGGAGGATGCTAGTACAGAATAGCTCAATGGCAGTTCAGCGAACGGACTTTCACACCACTGGAGCACTGATCAGAGGGGATTACCGTTGCCTTGCTTGAAGCCCACCCACGCCTTTCCTCAGGGAGCTAGCTCCCTTCAGGCCATCGCCCCGATCGCTGCTGGATCGCTTCTCAACAGTAATATAGCAATGCATGTTCACATCACATGTATAAGAACTCTACACACGTTAAGGTATCCTCCCTCTGCTAGCCTGCAGGCTTCCTGCGTCCTGCAATCTACGTACTCTGAAGTATGCACGTTCCGGAACGATGGGAAGGCCCACAGCATTGTTGATCCATGTCTTTCCGTTCGCCTAGAACTCAATTGCTAGCTACGGGCAGTCTATGTTCCTCTCCATTGTGAGGATGTAGGCAGGAAGGTAACGCACGCACACTGTTTTCATCCAAAATGCCTCAGTTCATTGATCGATTCCAACCGTCTATCCAACCCATGGTATGTATGCGTTAACAAGGAAATAGAATAGGAAATGTAAAGGATAAAACAGAAAGACCTGGAAGCCTGCCTACCATACACTTTGACGAGTAGAAACTAAATGTAACGAGACAAGAAACAAGAAAAGCGTAAAACTAACGGGCCACTGGCACGCAAAACATACAGGGAGAAAGGATAATAAGCATGGTACAGAAAGTGTCAAGACGCTCAGTAAAAGGAACTCGGGGAAAGAAAGCCCCAATTAGCAAAGCCAATAGGTTAAAACATAGAAGTACCTGGAACCCAGAAATCCAATCCATGTTGAAGACCGTACGTTAATCCAAAGCTATTCACGTAACCTTTGCCATATCCCAACTCAGTTCTATGGCCCAATGTCAAAAGCGTATGTGACCATGACTGTACAACTCATCCCGCCGAGGAAGTACAGGTAGCTCACATGCTGCCTGCATTGTAAAACGCAGTTTTGCCAACAAGTAATACCGTCCCAAACAATTCGTTTCGTAAACCAATCAGAAGAAAATAACCACAGAAGTAAATGAAAAAAAAAATTTGAAAAAAAAAGAAAGCTAAGAGACGCCCATGCAGCAACACAGTTGAAGACCACGCTTCAGGCGAGGGACAAACGCACGAAACAGCATCGAAAAACATTGGGTAACAGCAAGGAAACCAAGAACAGTTGCCAAAAACGATCCAACCGTTGCAGGTTGGACATGACCAACACAACCAAATGTGAGTGGTTGGAGAAGTACTATGTGAGCCATAGCTGAAAAATATGCATAGAGATGAACTTTCCCGTTTCTAAGATTCCTCCTTTTACAAACCCTATTTTGGACTGTATCTTAAAACACGCACCTCCAAGCTTAAGAGTACCCATCCCTGTAGAGATAATTCATAAATCAGGTATAACTGTAAATTATACCACTGGAGTGCATCAGCTCTTTATCATTGATCTTCCACTACCCTCGAGCAGCTTGTGGAAAATTGGGAGGATGTGAAGATGACCTCTTCCTCTGGTGACCAATATCTCTCCCTGCTAACCGTCCTCTGTTCTCTTCTTCATGGCTTGGGCTTGTTATAGGGGCAATGCTGCCAATAGTCGCGTTCGGGGGTCTTGTCAGGTATGATGGGTTGAAACTAGTTGCATCCGGCGGCGCGCTCAATTGTGGGATCTGGAATTCCGAGTTGTGAGAAATGGCGCCAGTGGAATAATTTGACAACGTTGCAGAATGCGGTGTCATAGAACCTTGAGGGTATTTATTATACTCACTCATTCCTAATGGAGACGGAAACGGAGGGGGGCGGAGTGGTGCAGAAGCGGGAGACGGTGATGGGTATGGTTGCGTATAAGTGTCTGCACGTGTCAGTTTTCACAATAAGCCTACATTATACAGCAAAATAAACTCACTTTGTTGACTCGGTGCCTGTCCAAATGGACTCTGACTTCCCTCTGGAGGAACACTTCTGGGTGGTTCCCCAAAACTTTGCACGTTGTAGCCCGGACTCAGCTGGTATTCGCCGTTTTCAATGGGGCCACTTGAGTAAGGCATCGAACGGACAGGGGCACTTTGAGCTTCCGAGACAGAGCGTGGTACATCCTGTAGCTGCAAACGTGGGACGGTGGGATGTCGATAGTCCGTAGTGGAACGCGAAAAGGGATTTCCTCGTTGTTGAGGCGGGCCTAAAGGGTAAAGAGGGTAGCTTGACCTTTCACCACTGACCGAAACTGGTGACAGTAGGTCCCCACTCGAAGTAGGTGTCGAGAAAGATAATGAAGCAAATGCGTTGTTTGTGGGGGATACACCAACTTCGTCATCCATGGGACGTCGCCTGCCTAGAGGGTCAGGACGAAATCCACTAGATGTGTGTGAGTAGTCGGTAGGTGATGCAATGGGAGTCCCCATTATGCGACTATTATATTGGAGAGTGTGCAGAATTGGAAACTCCTCAGGTAATGCTCTTGACTTCATCATCCTCTCACGATCATCGCTACTCATGCGCTTCAACTTTGCCCTCCTGTTGGACATAAAATTAGCCATATTCGCCCCTCTGGAATAAGGTTAAGGGTTGACAAACCTGTTCTGAAACCAGACTTGCACCTGCCTAGGAGTCAATCCAGGTATTTCTCTTGCCAAACGTTCTCTATGTGCCGCGTCTGGATGAGCTTGCCTTGCGAACTCACTCATTAAGAATCTCGTTTCATTGTGGGTCAGTCTATAATAACTGTTAGCAACTGTAATGACCAAGGGCTTTTTCCGTTGACATACCGGTGCCTTTTGTTTTTTCGCTTTTCCTGCCGCCCACCCCCAATTGACATTCCAGAAGCCGGAACCCCCACTGACATGTCACTGTCCCGCCTTGTGCCCCCGTTGTGAGATGATGGGTGAGAGTTGGGACTCCCTGTCAAAGATCCAGAAGTGTGAGAATGTGGCGATCGGTCGGGGCTGTGGCCCTCGTGGCCAGCGGAAGCGGCCCACTCACTATACCCTTCCTCCGGTTCTTCTGAGCCAACACTTGGACTATAGCGATCGTAGCTTCCTTGTGGATGATGTGTGTGTGGATGAGCGTGGTATGCTTGTTGGTGGTGTTGCTGTAGGTGGTGAGAATGATGAGAGTCTTGATGATGTTGTGGGATGGCCGGCGGAAGCTCTCGCCCCAACTGTTGTTCTCTCCACGACATTGAGGTTGGAGAAGGATCGTTCATGAAACCAGACATTTCTTTGGAGCTTGTAGGCTGTATGGTCGGTGATTCCACCCAAATTCCCAGCCCTCGACCGTGCCGAAAGTAAGGTTGTTCGAATAGTGAAGGCACTGTGAATGGCAACGGTTGAAACCAGTACTTATAAGGTTGTTATGAGACAACTAAATATTTCGCAGTAGCTGAGCGTTAATTCGGGTGAGAAATAGAGTGGTGTGACAAGATCGGGGCTGCTGGGGTAGTTAGTTGTTACTGATGATAATGCTGAAGGTGGGGGGGGTATGATAAGGGCCCAGAGTTTTGATGTACACCGTGCTATAAGCAGAGCGAACAACGCAACTCTATAAACGAAAGTCCCTCTGTCAATCCCAGGTCCGGGCACAGGTATAATTTAACGAAGCCTCGTAGCGCGTAGATGTATGATTCGTCAAGCAAGGGACACTGGGTATTGATTCTTGTATATCTTGCTTTGGTTTTTCTTTTTTTTTTCAGAGTCCGAGATGAAAAAAAGCAGCTTTCTACCTCGTCAAGCGTATTTTCCGTGATTTTCTATGGACATGGACTTAGCTATATGCGAATGGTGGAGGGGAGAGAAGGTAGGTGCTGAGACCCGTTGCGAGATCTCCGGGAATATGTGCCTGACGTAATCCGGATAATCAATCGTTGGGTTGACCTTTGTTTTTCTGAACTGTGTCCAGCAGGAAATGATAGTGCGGACAGCAAAAAAAAATAAAAAAAGACCGCAGGTTAGGCTGGGTGCCGTATGGGTCAGAGTTGCGGATGAAAGAATTCAGATCGGCAAATGTGCTTGACCTGGCCCTGGCCCCGGCTCAATTGCTGCAAGGAAAGAAACGTATGAGGATGTTTTAGGAAGCAGTAGGGCTCTCAAGCGGGTAATCGTGGGATCGAGAGATAGCTGGGAGTATCGACAAAAAGTAGATGCGAAATGCCCAGGCGAATGAATGATTGTGGCTGCCGACCCGAAGCTTTGTATGCACCGCCCGTATGCTGCTGGGCCCGGCAATTCAAATGAATGATATGTCAAGTGTATGCTGCTTTTGAGTTCCTAAAGGGGGTGAATGTTTCGCTATAACAAGCCTGACAACTGGCGAGATGAATAGTGAACAATGCAGTTCTATATCTAAGAAATATTCAAAAAGAAGGAACGACCAGGGGTAAGTCCAAAACTCCTCACTGATCCAGCAGTCTAAAACTCGAAAGAGCCTTTTAATGTAAAGGCTTGGCTAAACGAGTTGAGAAAAGCTGTAGAGACTTTTAAAACAGCTGCGAGCCCCAGAGGTATATATGTGAAGGGATGTTCTCTCATCCACTGATACCAACGCTCTGTTAACAGGATAACTGCCCCCGAGGATGTCTTCCTGTAGGCGTAATCAAAGACGTCCAGAAGCCCACGGTCGTGGTACTCACCCCCAGCCTAAAGTATCTTTTGTCTTAGAAGGGTGGGCACGGGACCGGAGTGTGTGGCCTTTGCATTAACGTAGCCTGGTCGGTTTGAGCGCGGCGGGGGTAAGGAGAACAGGCGAGGGCGGGTTGTCGTATATGATGTCCAGCACCCGCTGGGAAGGGGTGAAAGGTGTGTCCAGGAATGGAAAAGCGAACGAAGTGGGATGAGACGAGTGTTTGAGTTACTGGAAGCCAAAAAAGTATATGGCGGGGCACCCGCGTTCCTGAACAACAAATGCACGGTAGGCTCACCAATTAAGATTGCCAGATTGTACTGAAAGCGGATGGGAAACCGATGCAAATATGCGAACCCGAGCCTCAGTTGCCCACAGATACTTAGACACTAGTGGTGAGCGTTACGGTGATGTACACTCGCACAGTTCACCCGTCAAACATTGCTTGGAACCGTCTTTGTCCCTGTGAGACTCAATTGATACTCTTGACGGTTAATGGAAAATCCAATAACGATAGGGAAAAGTAAGATGAGGGTGGTTTGGAATTTGGGCAAAGTGTACGGGGCAGCATGTGTTTCATGTTGAGTATTGCCGAACCTCGCAACTTGACCAGGAGTATGCGGTGTGTGCGTATTTTTTTTTTCAATTTGGGTGGATGCTCCTGTGGCATGCATGGGTGCGTCTCTGCCGAAGGGGAGCATTGTAGTATGGCTAAGTAACAGAAGTTAGTTTGTTGTATGGACTGTTGATGATGGGGTTGACTCCAAATGCGAGGAGATACATACTTCCTCCCTAGCCAAGGTTCGAACCTGTTGCAACACGCATTTGTTTGTGTTTTGCTTTTTCGGTTCTTATCCACTCACCTGTACACCCCCATCCCCGTCAGGTTTCCGAAAGTGTGACTACGGTAGGCCACCTATGACGATGAAGAGAAATGCTGTTTACACCTCGGTCCGTAACTAGCGCAGCGTTGTCTGGTTGCGCGGCGAGCGAGATATCTCACAAAAAAAGATACTAGCATTAAACTTTGTCGTACTCCGATCAGATCCCGCCGTTGCGGGCTCTACTCCCAACAGTGACCCTCCTAGCGAAACATTCCCGTCCCGCCTTAGAGATACTAGTGTGTACCTTATGCTTGTCTGAAGGTGTGGATGCAGCATGCAGAGTGGTACGCCAGCAGTAAATCGCCTGTGTTATCACTAGTATCACGAGTGTTATGCTCATGGGGCAAGGCCGGATAAACTCAGGTTGTTGGCGTTCAAGCCTCGACTAGAGGAAAGAAGCTTATTAGTGAGTGAATTTGAAAACCCGGACTCCGCAAGTAAGACCAAGGGAGTTAAACAAAACAACACAACCTCTTCAGATATGAAGTTAGGTAAGTCGCTAGGGCAAGCAGGAAGGGATCCCAAAATGCCTTATGGAAACAAGCTACAAACGGATATTGCCATATGAACAACGAGCGGGGAGAGGGTTGATCTTGCGCCATGCCAGTGTTACATGTACACGCGCCGGCTCTCACATCCATGCTCACGGCTCTCACACCCATGCTCACGAAAAGTGAAGCAGCCGACATTCAAACACAATGCAAAGTACATTGTACAAACGCAAACGAGAACGACTATGCAAGTGTGCGAGTGATGGGGTACATACCTCCACTCGCTACTGACGAGGTTGCAAGACAGCATAGATAGGATCCATCCATGATCGCTCTGATAGACATATACCCCCTAGTCTAGCTGTATAGCCCCCAGCCCAACATCCCTCTCTCCCTTGCTGGCCTGAACCTCCCCGTAAGAAGCTAAAGTGACGATGAGCGTCCGGGGAATACAGCCGTCATTCCAACAGGTGAGAGGCATTGAAAAGGTGGTTCATCAGACCAGACGGAAATAGTAACCAGCTCCCAACCCGAGGGCAGCCTGTAGACGTAAGTCTTTCGGAGCAAGGGCATCCCGATTGGAAAGACCCGGAGTGGTGATAGTTTGACTGCTTCGGTTGGATTTTGGGTTCCGGCTCTTGGTGGTGGCTATTGGTTCTTCCGGCGAGAATGATGGGGCCTAGGATGAGCGGCGTACAATGTAGCACACCCCACGTGCGATGTTGCGCCAGCACCTGCGCACCTGGGTACCTTCAATATCACCGGGCGTCCACATAACGCCATCAGTCTCACCTGCACACGCATCACCGTTCCACTTCTTCACCACACCCTCACGCTCAATTCATGTCCGCCCCTTCCCTTAAAACTACCCCCGTTTCTACAAAGACATTGGTGTGATGATTTTCAGGTTCGTGACCCATGGTCAGACGAACGAGATTGGCTGCGGCAGTCCTGTAGTCGACCGACGTTCCTGGGCTTCGATTGGCTGGTCGATTGTCCGTAGTCTGGTTGACTGCCCGTTGTCTGGTTGCATACTGGAGCGAATACAAATGCAAGAATAGCCAACCCTGGCTCCTTAGGTAGGTACTCCATGTCCGCCCTGGAACCTAGCCGCATTGCTCATCGACCAGAAAAAAAAAAAGACAGCCAGGCCCCTTGATTCCTCGGAAGGTCTTCCAGCACCCGGCCGTCAGGCCAGACGGACCAGTCGGATAAGTGCCATCCAAGACACAACTCACATGCAGCCGTTTTGCAAAAGCAAATCTTGCTACGATTTCGCTGTGGTTGCTGCTCCTGGACGGGTATATCTGCCTTTCGAACCTTATGCGGTTGACCAATGTAAGTGCAAGTAATGCTACTCTAAATGTAATTTACTTTCAGGGGTAGACATCTCGGATAACTCAGATATCGCATCATGTGGCTGAGCTTAACTTCCGAAGGGATGGACTTAAGTTATGGTCATCTTGCCGGCCACTTGCTTCTCTTGCGCTCCAAATATCTACCGACGAGGCTGATGTGATAAAACCCAACTAATCTTATTTCAGTGCCCCTTCCGGCGCCGACAGCACTGGGCTCAGATCCTATTGGCGAATTCCTTCCCATGTCTATTGGATATTTTAATACCCCGCCACAGGCTTTTCCAAGCCAAGTTTAGGTTACGGCCACACAGCGAAATTCGTACTGAGACTAGCCTAGTTGGCACCTGAGAGACGAGGTTACTATAGCAAGGAAGCCTCAGAGCAGCCCTCATCTTCATCCTCAATATCTGATCCTGTCAAATTAATCCCACCTGCACGTCATGCAATTAAATCAAATTCAATCAAAATAAACGACATCCGTCGCTCTATATGTACTATCACACATGTCCAATTACACAGGTCGGAGAATTAATCCCAGATATAGGCTTTCTGTTGACATCTGTTCATGATCATCCACTGCGCAGGAGCCATAGGTCCTGGTATATATATACCTACTTTCCTCAAGGCATCTTCATTCTGTCGCAATATTGACATGCGGGACGGTTGGATAGGTACGGGACTGTCAAAAACTATTATCTTATCCCCAAAGAGGTCAGGTGATGCGCCTGCGCGTTTATGGTCCCTAACTAGCCCAAAACCCGAATTTATCAAAAATAGGTTCAGTACCATGGCGCGATCGCATTTCGCGGGTATGCAGCAATATGTATGTATGTCCATATACATAGATATTACCACCGCATAACCTAAACATCTTACATGCTTGGAGCGAGAGTACAATTTTAAGTCTAGGAATTTCCCGCTCGATATCTCAGTCTTGTTACATCCCTTAGCTCCCGCTGCATGGGCTAATGGAGAAAAGTCCCGTCATCTCTGCGCAGATTCAAAACAAAAATACTCTCAGTAAGGTGTTATTCATGATGTGCGTGCCGCACCCAACTTTGTGATACAGCCGTCAAAGACAACAGCAGCGATCACTCGCTAGTGTCGTAACTTTGTCTTAAACACTACACCCTCTTGTTCATTTACAACAAATTTCTAGAAGCCTTCCTTTCCACAAATTATTTATCCTGCGTTAACGGGCTGACCCTGGTTGCAGCTCCACGCTCGACATATTTGCCCTTCCTTGTGTTAAAAGCACACAGACCTGTTTTGGTACTTTGCACCAGTAGCTCAATTGAGACACGCAGAAGCACGGACTGGACTTTTGCTCTGATTGCTGACCTCCAGAGCTGCTACATTATATCAGGCCCGATTTAACCTCCTCTTGGTTCAGCTGTCTCATTGGGCAGAACCCATCCATCGCTGTCCAAGCCAGCCTTCATAGGAGCAAATTTAGTCAGGTAACTCCTACGTAGCTATATCTGTAAATATGAAGTTGCACAAAACAGAGAACAAATTGGGTGGTTTGGATGGGAGGAATTCTCAAAGGGTTCGTATTTATTAATTTACCTGGGTATTCCTTGATTGTAGATGACATCACGATTTCTGGTGCAACGAGTGGGAGGGCTGTCCTAGCTAACTGCCTAGGTAGGAAGTATGTACTTATGTACCTAGGTTCTTTCTAGCCTGGTTCTTGAGTAGAGTGATGTAAATCTTGGTCGGTGAGCACCAGCACAGTCAAGAGGGCAATGTGAACATCCCGTCTGAGTCATGTTATCGATTGAAGCCTTGTGTATCGGTACGGCACGAGAACCTAGCAAGAAGTAACAAAGGTATGAGAGACTAAAATAGCAGACAGTCAACGCCAATGCAAGATGCAGATGCAAAAAAACACAAGAGCCAACTATTAATACACTGACCATCGTTAAAGTACAGGTATCTTGTCATCCCATACTCACCCTTCCATCAACCTCAGGCTACGGCGAGGCTAGCTGTAGTACCGCACTAACTCATTCACTACTTCTCCCCACGAATCCCTTTCTTGACTCAAAGCAAATCAAATTTGTGTCTTTCATCCCAGAACCTGTCCATATCGTAGAATCCTTCTAGAGAAACATCAACTCTGCTTTATAACCAATCTATATTACACATGCCCTTATTCAGTGAGGGCATGACCGCACGCCTAGCTTGTAACAGCACTCTCAATCCTGTGTAGTTTCATCTCGGGTTGATTAGGGCTTGAACTACTGAGATTAGCGACGTTTTCGATTCTTTGTTGCTGTTGGGGTTGCTGGGGCAATGGATCGATCTTCTTCTCCATAGGAAGAATATTCACGGAAGGTTCCATCGAAGCTTCTGCATCCCTTACCCCCACAGTATCAGTGGAAATCAGGGCCGGAACTGCAGAAGGTGCAGACATCGCTCGCTTCGCCCCTGCAACAGGAGATGGTGATTGTTGCGGCCGCACCTCAGGCACAGCTGACAACCTCTCTCTCTCTTTTGACCCACCAGTACCATTAACAACTTCGTCCACCTTGGCGCGCTTAGGTTCGCTCTCGATCTCTTCCTGCTCGAAGAGCATCTCAAGCTCGTTGCGGTCCTCATCAGGTGTGTCCACAAATTTATTAAATAGGTGGAACCGGTCTCTAGATGCGACCCGGAGAGCGCGCCAGATTTTGCTTGCTTTCTTGGTAGCTGCCTCTTCTGCCTGGTCGGGTCGGAGGGCATCGGCAATTTCTTCTTCGTCCGTTTTGATTTGGGGGCGGAATGTTTCTAGGGTGGGAGGGGCATGTCTGTGATAGTTACCAAAATAACCCAGGGATTGGTGCCTTGCGTTAGCACGTCACCGACAGAAACAAATTACCGAAACGAAATTCCAGACCCCATGCAGAGCAACAAGAATATAACCAAACATTCCACAAAACAAAACGACAGTCTGAATTAAAACAATAACGTCAAGGGTTTTGGCAAGTGGAGAAAAGATATAATAGGCACACCTTTCTTTTCTCTTTAGTCCCTCCATTCCCGGGCTTTTACCTGCTTCCCTCCACAGCTTTGCTAGCGCAGGAGCCCCCATGGCATGTGGGTAAGGTCTTGTTGGTCTACATATCTCCATGGCGCGATCTATACTCCGCTTAATCTCATCTTCCGGGACGGGCTTCTTCTCGAAAGACAGACAGTTTTCCGCTTTCCATTGAACCCAGTTCTTATCACGTGTAAGAATCGTCTCTACAAGTCTCATGAATAGCCTCCCTTCATAATTGGGCTGAAGGTATTCGCTTATCAGAGAACGTGTCTTGGTGGCCCATTTTTCCTGTATTGCCAAGGCTAGTTAGAAAATGGTGGATTGTTTATTGTTGAGCTCTCAAAACGAGGCATATCACATAAATGCGATTGGTTAAACTCCCAGCCGCATGAGGCAGGGAGAATGGGCGGGGTGGGGGTGACGCACATCATCAGGAGATAGAGTAAAGGAAAATTGAACGACCTTGTTGGGCGATTGTATATCAGCCCATCTCTCCCTTGCCGCTGGAGTAAGAGATAGGAGGAAGTCGATCAGTATGAGGGCTTGCACGAGGACATGACGCCTGAAAGTAAGATCGCTTAGCTGCAGGAAACCGGAGTAAATGTTAGCAAGGAAAATCCTGCAAGCAGGTCCTGAAAGACTCATGCACAAGATAGGGAGGGCTGCCGTTCCATCGTGATGAGGGTGGGGTGTGCCACCGAGGCCAATATTCCCACCACCAGGAATGATAATAGATAGACAAAGAGGGGAACCCTACCTCTAATTCAAAGAGCTCCCTGCTAGTAAGGTACTTGGGGTTGAAGTGAGCACCCAAATCCTCCCGCTTCCTTTTCTCGCCAGCCACACCACCATTGGTACCCCTCCCTCTTGCCTCGTCAGCTGTTCTTGCCGCAGCCCCCTGCTTCATTTGCACCTCGTCCACTGCCTTAAACTTGGTCATAGTGGCTGCCAGTCCTGACTTAAACGTTTCAAATGACTCCTTCGCAAACAACCTAGTTGGATTGGAAAAGAAGTTTTGCAAAGACCAAAACACTGGGTATAGTGAATCTGCACTGAGGACGCCCTGATCCGCTTTTGGCTCCTGGATCATAGGAGTTTCAAAGGATACAGTCTTTCCCACTTTCGTCGAGTCTTCCGCGGTGAATTTAGCCCCCCCCTCCACTGGAGCAACCTTGCCTGCCTCACCCTCCACCGCCGCCGCGCCAGCCTCCTCCTGATCAATGTCCATCTTTTCATCTTTTACGGCTGAGGAGGGGATTTGATCGAATAAAGTTATGTTCTCCACGTTAAATTCCCCCCTGAGATTCACACCGCTTCTCTCGCCAAGGATGAAACTTTTTGATAGGAAGATAAGGATTCGGCCGCAGAAGATTGTATCCTCGGCTTTGGAGAGTCGCCGGAGAAGCTCATTACATAAACGGAGGAGGACTGGTCCCTTACCCTTTGTCCCTTCCATTTCCTTTAGGATACCATGACGTATCAGTCGATGTACATAGCGATAGGATTCGAACGAAGGCTTACTGTTGTTAACCGTTCCACCCGGGATTCGAGATACTCGAAGAGTTGCTGGCAGCTGTCGATAGTCTGGGAGTCAAACAGATCCTCGATGAGGATAAAGGGTAGCGTTACATCGGTAAGCTCTACCATGATGTTAGATTAGACCCCTTCATATCCATTAGCATTCAAGACTCACCTAATTCCGTGAGTACCAATGCTAGGTCGAGTAGGTTGCAGAATGACGAAAATCTTGTCTCCGACTGCTGCTCAATCTACACTTTCGGTAAGCCGAGAACTGGAGGGATGGCGATGGGGTTTTAAAGGCGCGTGCATACAGCTATATCATATAGTATCTCCTTCGCAGCACATTCAAGGAGGACTTGGAAGTTGTGAGAAGGGCATAGGTCGCGAAGGTTGCGGATCTTGTCGTCAAAGTGGTCCTTGGTGAGCTGCGGCTCTATAGCTACCATGCCGTACTTATCTCGCACCGTTCGTAGCAAATCTCGAATGATGACCTTCAGCGATTCCAGGTTGTTTTGGGCCATGCCTTCAGCTGTAATAATAGCCATTATGTATGTCCCTTCTTTGCCGTTCGTAGTGAAGGAGCGATGTCTAGGGTGTTTCCGATGGCGTTCAGATACGGAATGACTGCTGTAACCACGCGCAGCTTCAATGGAAATAGAATGTATGTACTGTTGAGCTTATCCCAATGTACCGGTAACGGGCCCGCCAAGCTCCGTCAATATAACTTATGTCATCATTTAAGGTATACAGGTCACGTGCATACAAACAGCCCTCTACATAACCAGCGTCACTCCAGTCCAATGCTCCAACGCACCAAGATGCCTTCAGCGACAATGACGATGTTGCATACTATGATGCAGACTTCGATATCTCTTCGACACTGTTTCTTGGGTCATTCCATGCCCCACGAATGTACCTGTGGTTGAACTTAGCTTTGTTCGGCACATCTGCACGTGGTAGGAATCCATGTACATATATACATATATGCCAGGGGAGGGGGACTCGGACGCACTTTGTGTGACTTCCTCTAGCCACGAGCTCATCAGCCTCGTTGTGGAATGCGATACTGGTAAATGCCATCGATTTTCCGTCTAGTTCGGGCGAGGGGTATTAGGCCATTCATTACATGTATACGATGGTTTGTAGAGATGGATGCCCACATTTCTCGCAGATTGTCTCCTGAAAAGGGCATTAGATCGAATTCAAGATAAACCCGGATGTTGGAGACAATCGGTACTTACAGCACGGACCTTCTGTCCTACGATACCCCCAGAGCTGATATATGTCACTGCAAGGCTTAGCAATCTACGATACGAGATCTCAGGATGGTTGTGGGAAATATAAATCGCCTACCGTTCAAGTCAGTTGACACCCCTGTGGCATGAAAACCTCTGGATGCGATTGCCAGGGAACCCCCAAGGTCGACTGGTTCAAATATCAGCACACCAAACGAAACTAGATTCATTCGTTGCTTACCCATTGTGGCTATCGTTCCCCCATGAAGTGTACCGAGCCTGTTCTGCTTGAAGGTTTACCCTTGTTAGTTTGTGGGCATTGCCACGGCTACAGCAACTAAATATGTATGTACGTACTGTGTGGTGCTTCTCAATATCTAGCTCGAACTTTACCTTTCCCGGTTCGACGCTGGTTATCTTGAGCTACAATATATCGACAAGCGAGATTCGCGAGCGCCTGTTAGTGTACCTCGAATTCACCCACAGCTTTGTCCACACCGCAGCAGTTTGCTTCAGAGCAACCAGAACCGAACCGCGATGTCCTGGGTGGTGATATAAACATGGATTTAAGCATTCTTGCTCACATTTTGCAGGAGTCTCCTATTAGCCGTGTTAGAATCATTCGAGGCGGAGGCACTATCGACGAAACTTTTGTAGCAATAACTAAAACATCCCACGGCAACAAACTTGAACTGCAGGCATGCATGGAACTGCAGGTATAGAATCGGGCCGGGAACAGGAAAAAGTACCCTTCAAGCCCACCTGCTTCCATGAAGCTCGTCCACTGCCGATGTTTGCCCCGCCGGAGGCATGTGTTAGCTTCATCGCCATCTCGGTTAGGGCCTGTGGAAGGGGTCTAATGAAGAGAACGAACAACTGAGCGAACAAGGCGGGAAGCGGTCATTGGATTGTGGACTTTTGTCAACGGACTGATATCGTATGTGTGGGGCTGAGTACTTGGGGGGTGCGACTAGCCTCGACTGGATCCAAACCTCGAAGTTGCGATAACTGTACTTAGTAAGTAGGTACATGTCTACCCTGAATCACAGCCTCGGGCCAAACCAGATTACTCGGTCTATTTCTACACGAGATCCAGGTACATCGTTGTAATTTGACTAGGTGTTTTGATTGGCACATCGATCGCGATCCAATGGCCTAAATTTCAGGCCTAGTGCCGAGGGCTTTGTGATCTACCGCTGTCAGTGACCCCTGTGACCGAACCATTGCCGAACGCCAGCGAGTGCGATGCCCTGAATGCTGCTTCGGCAGGCAAGGGCATCAATGTTAGGGTACCGTCGGCTGCGGAGGCTTTTCCAACACGCAATAACTGTAATCCCGTGCTTCTCAGACTACCTAGAGCTCCTTATCAGTTTCCCTGGTCTGTGACTTGAACCCTCAACTTTTTGTGCTACTCGCTTTTGTCTGGTTTGTTCGCTTAGTAGTAAGCTCGCTGTAAAAACAATATGTCCAAGACAACCTTATAATTACCTATATACATCCCGAAGAAATAAATGTACCCGCACCTCAAGGCAGGCCAACCCTGAGCCCGTGATATACTAGACATCTAAATCTATATAGAATATCTAGATCTCTAAACAATATCAAACCATACAAGGCAATTATCCTGCGTATCCATTAGTCTCATCGTTACGTAGAAACAAGCTCCATGTTGCCAAAGTACCATAGCTTTTTAGGGCCAAAGGAGTTACATTAGTCTAAGCTTTGGGAGGCGCGACTTCAAGCGCCCCAGGTGTGTTCACGCGTCGTGTTAGTCGGCGCCATGCCGATCTTCACGTGGTAGGTACCCTTCACTCTACCGGTATTCCAACAGCTCGCCTCACGAACATCGTTAGATCGCGAAAAAATGTCTGGTACGTTGAGGAGCTTCGAGTACTTAGAGGCGAGTCTCCAGGATTCCCGAGACTTCTTCCTAGGCTAACCACTGTCCGCATATCTTCTCTACAGGGTTTACCGCAGACGGTATTTCGAAGACTTTACCAGCAACCATGCACGACTCTCGCGATATTTCGGCGGATGCTGCCTCACCTAGGTACAGGCTCCATAGTTTGGCGGGGCATTGCACATCATGTGTGGGAATGAAGAAGTGGGGCTGATGCAGGGTGACTCTAGCAAAGAGCTTCGTTATGGCCATGCTGTACAATGAAGGGCCAATACCAGTGTCTACCTTAAACAGCTGGGTGAAGCCGGAAAGTGTCAGGTGAGATACTCAGGCTCAGTTCGCAGATGTGGGGCTTTGGGGCTGACTTGGCTCGGCCCGTAGGGAGAAGGAGGAGGCCTATGGCAAACTCCGGAAGATGCACATTATCGTTGAGAAGGAGGGGCAACTGAGCTTGGATAAGACGTTTCGGGATAATTTCCGCATGGCATTGACAGGAGGGTCTGTTGCCTGAAGCCTACCGTCTATCGTATGCAGGCGGAGATATACTGACGTTGTTTCATGATAGAGGGAACCATCGGTCATTTGGTGTCCCGTGCACGACAGAAGACAAGCGGAAGGCGGACTTACCGTTCTTGGATAGCTATGCCACAAAGCAGTGGGAGGCTATCCTCCATTTCATGGTGGGGACCAGGAATGATATTCAGCCAGGGAGTGGGGTCATACAACTTCTCCTGAAGAGTGGTCTTATGGAGAAGTGCGATCCTAGCATCATCCCCTCAATCGCATTTTCATACTGACCTGGCTGTGTATAGGCCGGCAAATGGAGGGCAGCCAGAAATTACACAGGCTGGATTCTCATTTCTTCTGCAAGACGCCAATGCACAGCTTTGGACATTGTTACTACAGTACCTTGACATGGCTGAAGAGGTATGGGCCCAGGAACGTCACCGATATGGAAAACCGAACGAGTGGGTTAACATACAATCACCATGCTGTAATAGCTTCGGATGGATTCAGTCGAAGTCCTTCACTTCCTCATGATGCTCGGCAGTTTAGAGCTTGGACAGGACTACTCCAAGGAAACCCTGACCCCAACCCAAAAGCACATGTTGGAAGATCTTCGGGAATATGGCATCGTATTTTCAAGAAAGGTCTGCCACCTACCCTCCACAGCCCCATAATACTGTTCCGGTCTCCGGCAATAGTGCTGACTGTCATTCGGTAGACCTCCTCCCAGCGATTTTACCCTACAAGACTCGCAACGTCCTTGACATCGGAAGCCGCGAGCCTCCGGAGTGCTTCTGCAGGGTTTAACACCGCTTTATCAAAGGGCGGCGGTGAGGGATTTGTTATTATCGAGACTAATTATAGGGTCTATGCATATACCGGTTTGTTCCTACCAATATCCTTCTACCCGCGCCCCCCCGGCATGTGACTGCCCCCATCCCCCGAAGCTGCGTCTATCAGTTCTGATAGCTAGTCATAATTACCTGTAAGGCTTCAACCTCGATCGCCTGGCTGATGTCACCCCATGGTGCCCCGCACAGACTCCCCGCTCCAAATTGCTGTGCTCTCCCTCTTCACCCGCCTCAGCGCCCGCTATCCCAACATGGTCGCCGGCCGCATCTCTCGGCAGTCCGTCCGCACAGCAATCAAAATGGGCATCACATCAGACCAAATAATCGACTATCTTACTGTCCACGCACATCCTCAGTTACGAAAGAATAACCCCATCCTCCCTCCTACTGTAGTAGATCAGATCCGCCTATGGCAGATCGAAGGTGAGAGAATGAAGCCTACTCCTGGATATCTGCTGAAGGAGTTTACCACCACGGCCGAGTATGATGCTGTCTGTAAGTATGCCGAGGAGCTTGGGGTACTGGTGTGGAAGAATAATCAAAAGAGAAGCTTTTTTGTGACAAGATACGAGCAGGTAGCAGAGTTCATCAGGAGAAGGACTGCTCAAGCAAGTAAAAAGCAAGGGTGAATAAAATTGGTGGAGGTGGATGTGGAGCCTTTTTCGCTGTTTGGAAATTATGGTTTTGCACGTATGAATTTTTGTTTACATGAAGAACCCGCGTTTTTATGGGGGTGCAGCGTTGTTCGTACCTTGGTTTTGACTGGCTGTTAGAGATATAGGCAGATGCCATTTATAACATGAAACTGTCATTTATACTCGAAATTGGAGTCTAATCTCCCTAAATATGGGACAAGGGACATGGGGCTGTGGACGATTGTTCTATAATATGCCTTGTATGTTACAACGTAAATAATTCTTGTTTCTTAGCTCTCCACAAACGTGAAGAATTACGATGGAAGATTCATTGTCCATACTATTATTCATACATTTCATTAGATTTTACTGATCACGTGATCACGAAGAACTCTGCCCTTTCCCCACGCGTCTACAACTCCATAGCAATAGCCCCACCCACCCCGTCACCCCCCTCGTCCTCCCCGTCACCTCCCTCGTCCTCCCCCTCTGCATCCCCTTCCCTGTCCTCTTGCACTTCCTCAGCCTCTTCTGCAGGCACCTCCACAATTGCAGCCCCACTTGCCCCTGCAATACTCCCTCCCGCCTTTAACCTCTCCACCGCCGTAACCGTCATCTCATACACATACTGTCCTAAATGGGTAACATCCTCCATAACTACCGTCCCTTCTGGGCTTTCCTCCCCCGCTTCCCTCTGCGTAGGCCACATTTCACCCACAACCAACTCTAGCTTCGTTCTGCGGGAGGCGATCAAGCGAGAGAATGCTTCGTTGAGGTCGTAGCAGGACTCAAATACTGAGCGGCGGCCAAGGACGTATAGGCCTAGACGAGCGCGGGAAAGGGCGACGGTCATACGACGCATGTCGCGAAGATAACCGGGACGAGAGGTACGGACTAGGGACAGGATGACGTCTTTTGGAAAAAAAAAATTCGTTAGCGAAAGAGGTGTCTTAGTTGAGGGTAATAGTTCGCAAAATGTGAAGGTCAAAACGTACAATCATTCTGCTCTCCCTGATATTTGTCCACCGTACCCACGCCTCCCCCAGGCAACCCAAACAGCGGGTTTTTTGCACACCTCCTGTGCAGTACATCTCTGATTAACGTCCTCTGTCCTGTGTACGTCGTTAAGATCGTAATCTTCTCCCTCGGGTACCCAAGTAGCCTCATATACTGATACAACGCAACTGCATACTCCGCCTCTCCCAGATTCTGAATGAAGTGCGGTTGCGGATACTCTTCACCCTTGCCCCTAAAGTCTGGCACATCCACGAATTGGAATTCGTGTCGGAATCCCGCATTGGCGGTTCGGTACTCGGGTTGTTGCTCGAGCAAGGGAAGGTTTCCGAGACTCTGGTAACGCCAGGAGTAGAGTTGTGCGATGGAGGGACGGGCACGGCCTTGTTGGTCCAGGGAGACAGTGGGGACGCCGAGACGAACAAAGCGAGCGAAGAGGGATTGTTCGAGGTTGGCGTGTTGGCGTAGGGCAAGATTTTGGATAATGGGGGAGTTTTGGTAGTGGTCACCAAGAAGGATGATTCGCTGTAAGGGGAGCTCACCAGTGGAGGTGGGGTTTTGGAGGGCGAAGGGTATGAAGGTCTCGATTTCTGTAATTTGAGCGGCTTCTTCCATGACGATATTTTCGTACGTGAAGCCAAGTTTTGCAATATCGTGACGCTGTTTGTTTGTTCATTAGTTTCGAAGAACCAGTTAGAGCATGCATGTAGGCAAGGGGGGGTTACCCTCATAGCAGCATGCGTACTGGTCATAGCAACCAATCTTGCCTCCTTCGTCAACAGATAGTTTTGCCTATCTCGCGCCGTCCTCAGGAGCTCAAAAGGCCTGATATCCTCTAACTCCGAGAATATTTTCTTGATGTGCCTATACCCACCCATTGCCACTTCGAGCGCATCATCCGGGCTCATCGAATCCAGGAACATCTCCCCTGGTGCATTCGAAAAGTAGTAATTAAATGGATACGCAGCCTTGATCTCCTGGACGGACTTCGTCCCACTTCCCAGAAACTCCTCAAATTTAGCCCATGTAGGCTTTCCATACACCATATTGAAATAGTCTGCTGTCTCGCATGAGTCACCATGCGCCCCAGGTGCACCAAGGCAGACCGCGAGCCTGTCAACCTCTGCAAGAAGGCGGGCGCGGTTGTCCATGAAGGACTCGACTCGGCCTTGTTTACTGTAGTTATTATCAGACTTAAGGTCTTCTTCACCGTGACCTAGCCGGAGAAGATGCCGCTCATCAATTTCCAATGCTGTAATCTTCTGGAAAAGCTGGTTCAATGCCTGATTGCTGTGTGCTATGAGAAGTGTACGCTGTTGGGGAAAGTTGTGGTAGAGGTTGCTAATGATCTGTGTGGCTACATCGGTCTTTCCAGTGCCAGGTGGACCTACTATGACTGTAAGGCCTGGATTGGTGCCAGATACGATTGCTTCCACTGCGGTTCGATTAGAAGTGCTCAACTACGGGAAAGACGAGTAAAGGCTTACCTTGAGCCGGTGTGAACTTTAGGTGATTCTGACGAGGTTTATCCACGGGATATGGACCCATGTTTGACAGTTCGTAAGTTCTCACACCGATACTATCATCCGGGGCAGGCTCCGGGACGGTTTCTCTCCTCCGCTTCTTTGTTGCCTTTGCCAGCTTCTGTTCCGGCGCCGCCGAAGGAACGTTCGACAAGATATATGGCGGGGATATACTCTTATCCGCTCCAGGAGGGGGTTTGATGACCTTCCCAGGGAAACTCTCAACAAGATGTGTCCAGTCTACAAATGTGTCCCTGAAGTCGAGCTCTGTTGGACGAGAACCTATGTTTTTATAGTGGGCACCAGATGGGTCACCATAACCAAGGAACACCTCCTCGAGCCATGTTGGCATTGGAACGTCAGATTGGGTCAGTTGCTGAATTGACTCCAACACAGGTTTAAAGTTGTTCTCCTAAAAGATCATATAAGCAACCTGCAGAGTTTAGTGATTAAGAACGTACTAACCCTGCCCCTCCTGCGAACAATAACGTTCACAGACTCATAGATATCCGGTTTGCCTGCCTTGGTGTGCTCCTCGTCTTGCTACGCATTGTTAGAACCCTATAGTCATAGAATCTGTGTCATTGACATACCCTGTACATTGCAGGATCCAGTTTGACGTGAATCCTCCTCTTCTGGCTGTTCATTCCCCTCATTTGACCAGGATCTCTGATGACCCTCCCATCTTTGTCTAATATTTGTATGACCTCAGCAGTCCTTAGAGCTTTAAGGCCATATTGATCTGCCAAAGGTGTATCCGTCCTTCTGGATGCCAGGCCATATGCCTCGTCGGAACCTCGAACTGCAAGGAAGAAGACCACATCATCTGGTCGAAGAGCATCCCAATCCCTTCTTACATCGTCTGGCAGCCTGCTCATGTCAATGCTGATCTCTGCTCTCACATACGCAGGTTTATCTTCTCCCACCTTTGGAGGTGCCACCTCAAGAATCCTAGATAGGTGAGTTAGCAAAACTATTGCTGAAAGTTTGGGTATGGTGCAAGTGCTCACGCTGGCTTTTCAATGACCAAAGCCATCTTCGAGAAACCCCCGAAGCTGGTTTGTAACGATGGATAAATTAGTTTTGGCTGGAGCCGCTTTAAAGACTCCTCCAGGTCTTTTCGAATACCGAAGAACGTCTCGCACCGATATAAAATGAACGATCGCCAAAGAAAGTCTCCAACGGTGAGGTACTGAAGGTTTAGTTTTGGTAACCCAAGAGGCTTAGAGCCGTCATAATTCTCATGGCGAAGTAGAGACTCGTCGAACAAATTGTTTTCATTCGGCAGTATCGTCAACTCTGCAGCCTCCTCCTGGTAGTTCTTCTTCCTTTCATGCACTGACAGCAACACCTCCATGTAGAATTCTCTATCCAAGCGTATTGAGATTCCTTTCGGATAAGCTGCCCGCAGGTCCAAGTTCTCACAGAGCTGCTTAAGCTCGTCATCTTCCAATAGGCCCAGGTGTGTGGCAAGCTCTTCCCGCTGGCCGATTGTACCATAATTCGAAAGAGCCATGATTGTAAGCTTGTCCTTGAAATGTTTGAAAGACACCCTTTGCAATCGAGCCAGGATCGCACAATGCACTTGATGCCAATCCTCGTGGTTCAGTGGTACAGCTGTGTGGTCGTCTATTGAAAAGGTCATGAACCGATGTAGTAGCGAGTGCAGGTCGCGGAGCAGGCCATTCGCGGGGTCCGAGTAAATTGGCGACAACTTTACAGCAGTTGCAAGATGTAAATCTTGTAGTAGGAAGTTTACATGTCGTCTCGTGGGAAGCTGGCTCAACAAGTCTGTCATGAGTTCGATAAAACGTTCGCAGTAATTGACAATCTCTGAGCCATCAATGTTAGTACTCTTCCCGTCAAATATGCTTCGGATAAATATCCACCTACGTTGTTGCTCAGTTGCATCTTCCGCTGGTCGATACAAGTGACTTATAAAGTCCAATACCACTTGATATAACCATGACCTCTCGAAACGCAAGCGGCCCTTTCCTAGGTCATTTGCAGTCTCAAAACGTTTGAGGCTAGCTCTCCATGTCTTTCTGAGCTGTGGATATTTATCCAACCGCCCATTCCTGACTTTCTCTGACGATAGATTATGCCATATCGATATGGAAACTAACGCAGCACACTCCTTCCGGACTAAAGGATTGTCGAGAGATTGGTAGGCCGATATTATGAACGTGATGAGGTGGGTCCGTATTGTAAGAGGGATATTGCTGTCAATTGACATAGACAGTACACGCCGGAACAACTCGGAGAAGTTCACTAGGCTTGAGCTGAAGAGATCTAAAAATTCACATCGTCAGTATCAAGATGAGCTATGGAGGAAAAATCCTTACCCCAATTCAACAAACTTTCCCTCCTCTTCACGTTGACCATCAACGCAATGCATATAACATGGAAATTTGTCGCCTCATCTGAGAAGTTCGGCCACAAGTACCTATCCATATTCACTCCATTAGTCCACGTTCATGAAGCTCATCCAACGGCCGGGAGCTCACTTCTCCAAAAACTGCAGCTGCTCCAATATCAATAGCGACCTATAGCGAAAGCCTTCCTTCTCCAAGACATCATAAAAGTCCGTCTTCACCGCGTTCGGCTTGAACTTCGAATTTTTGTCGCTCGCCCAATGCTGCTTCGCAGCTTGCGCCAGTGGGTCTGCACCCTGGAGGTCCGAGACTGTTGGTCGCCCATCGTCAAAGGCGCCGGAGATCTGCTGACTCGACGTCGCCTGGACCATTGGAGAATTCTAATCTGGAAATTCCGGAGCGAGTACCGTTGGAAAGCTTCAATTTGTTTACTTTGAAGGTTCAAATCGCTGCCAGTTCTAGTCCGAAGAGACTCTAGCGAGGCTACTCATGCCAGAAAGTTCGTCTATCACGTGTGTCCGTGTATAGTATAGCCAATCAAAGCGAAGGCTTGGCTCACATGACCGGCAAAACGCAGAGCCCCATTATCTCTCTAACCTACTGTAGTAATGTATTTTGGTTGATTCTTTCTGAAGGGAATAAACGTGAAATCATAAATATCTCGTTGGGCACCAGCCGAGCTAGATGCCTGTGGATATTTCAAAAAGATACATATGTATATAAACATGGAAGGTAACTTTCTCAATATCTTACTAGTATAAACCGAACTATAATTGTTTCTGGGTGTAATCATAGAATCCCTTGCCTGACTTCTTTCCCAACCAACCGGCGTCGACCATCTTAGCGAGGAGCACTGCAGGGCGGTACTTGGAGTCCCCAGTATCCTCATGGAGCACCTTCATGATTGCGTAGCACGTATCCTGCAAACTGAAATAAGTGATTTGGGCAAGGAATATTTGTCTCACGAAGCCTTACCAATCCGATAAAGTCAGCCAAGGTTAAAGGGCCCATGGGAACATTAGTCCCGTTCTTCATGATGCTGTCGATGTCTGGCAACTGTCAGTGATCTCCAGTGTACGGAAGAAAAGTACACCCCGACCTTCTTTTGTCCCAATTCCAGTCTCGAGACAAATGATTGCCTCATTAATATATGGCATCTATCCGGAGATTAGCAACAGCTTGCCTTGCTATTTGATGAAAATGCAGGTACCAGAATCCTATTGGCCAAAAAGCCTGGCGAGTCCTTGCTCGTACTTGAAATTTTACCCATAGCCTTCATGAATTCCAGGGCCCTCTCCAGAGTGGCCTCTGAAGTCTGTAGTCCAATAATAATCTCAACACCCTTCTGCACTGGGACTGGGTTCATGAAATGTGTAGAGAGAACACGGTCCTCCGCTCCCTTCGCTGCCGCTGCTATCTTCGTGATGGAAATGGAGGAAGTATTTGTGGCCAGTATAGCATCGCTGGGACATATCTTAGCCAATTTTGAGAAGATGTCGAACTTAATGCTGGGTATTTCCTAGGCAAGAAGTTAGGATAACCTGCAGAAGCACTCCATCTCCATATGCAGATAGAATTTCGGTGCTTACAGGCACAGCTTCAATCACGAAATCTGACTCGCATAGATCGCCCAATTTTGTTGTTGTCGTTATGCGTTCCTTGATTTGTTTAGCATCCACTTCCGTGATTCGCTGCTTTCCAATGTCCCTTGCCAAAAGTGATTCTGGTGAACATTGCTGTTACATCAGCAATTGTCTAGATTCGCTTCCTAAGCTACAGCGTACCCATAAACGAGCGACCTTTGTCAATAGCAGTCTCGGAAGAGTCGACCAACGTCACCGGAACTTGAGCAACCTTGGACGCTACCAATGCTATTCCGAGACCCTGCGACCACATTAGTTATGCCGTTATGCAGTAAGGCATGGGCTCACGAACCATTTGGCCTGCTCCAACTACACCAAGCCTCTTCACGCTGTACGCCTGGACAGTTGAGAACCCTCTTGACTTCACGGCTGCATTACGGGAAACGCGAAGTAGGGAATGTGGCAGCATGATTGGGAATAATTTCAAAAGTTGAGCAGTCGATTGAATAGTGGGGAAAAATAGCTCTAGAGCTTCCTCAATTGATTTGCGTTCGAATTCAACTCGGCAGAGCTTTGACGACAATAAAATCAGAACCGAGTCCCGGAGATCGGAGTTCGTTGGTGGTGTATCATATGCAGACAACTATTCAGCATCAAACCGACCACACCCTACCGGGAAAACTGGTGAATAAGAGCCCTTGTCAATATCTCTTGATCTTTCCCTTTTGTAGTAGCAGCGTTACTACTTGTGGGCAGATTGGCGGCCTTGGCTCGATTTATGCAATACGGTACAGCTATGTTTCACTTTTGACAAGGGTTCTTATTCACCAGTTTCCCCGGTATCGATAAGTCCAGCTCATACGACAGACTACGACAGATCCAGGAACTTTAGACGTCAAGAGCTTTGAAGACACAGCACAAGGCCATACACCACAACAGTTAATAGTCAATCATATGATCATATGCTAGTAAAATAACTTCTAAGTTCTATAAATGTATAATCCGTTTCACAAAAACAGTTGATTAGTGCAGTGGGACAACTTATCGAAGAAGTTTGCTGAAAAGGGGGTGGATGAGGGTGTGCAACCAAGGAACTATATCCTCAACATTTCTTTCACATTTGCGAATTGGGGTCTCTTTAACCAGAGGATTTGCTACACGCTCCAATATTCAACGCTCATGATCCATTACTTTGAAAATTAAAATATGCCAGGGTACAAGAGGTATGTTGGCGCCATAAATCTCCATTTGGGGTTTTTCTACTTTTTCCATTGTCTCGCTCAAGTATCGTACAGAAGCCGTGGTCGGTAGCCGACCAATGTTCGAACCTGACTAGTTGGCACTACACACCACTTCCATAAATAGTAATCTTGCTATTAGGCCCACAGGTCGTAACATTCACATTGAGCATCTGTTTTTTCTCCCTTTTATGTCCCTCACACCTTCACATTCTTCTCCTCCCTTTCTCCTCATCCCAACACTCGTCCGCTGAGCTGAGCTTCAGAAAATCCTCTCTGAATCTCTTGCAGACATTCCACTCGTTCACTAAGGCGTCTGCTTCGTTCACTCTTTCTAGTTGAAACCCTCATTGTCACTCATTCCCTTGAGCTTCCTTTGGATATCACAGCCCACCCTAATATGGCTTACATGACTATTTTCCTTTTGTACCTCACCACATTTGGTGTTCGTATAAACGGCGAAGTTGCGGTGAGAGATGGGAACGTGAACTTCTCAGACAACCCTGCGGCTGTCTTCAGATATGCGAACTTCCCGAGTATTGTGGGTCACCAGCTTCATGCACGCCAGGAAGACTGTGGCTGTCAAGAGGGAGGTAAGTGACTGCTACCCCCATAGTGGTGATAGATATACCCATCTGTTCAGGAAGCAGAGCTCGTTTGGATTAACACCTACTATCTTCTAGAGAAGTGTTGCACGACAGATGAAAAGGCTACGTTTTGCGTTCCAGAGGTTTTATAATCACCAAATCCCCCCAGTATGGTCAATTTTCACTAACAAGCTCCAGTCTGCGACCTGTTGTAGTCGAACATGGTGCAATGGTGAGCTGGAGACGTGTTGTCGTAATGGGCCACACGGAGGTTGCTGCCCAAAGGTTAGTTCGTATATGTATCTCTTTTTTCCTGTTGTTCAGCGAGACTGATGAGAAAACAGGACACAATGTGCGCGACCGGTGGTAAAGGATGCTGCAGGAAAGAGTATGATACGCCTCTCAGCCGCCGCTTAGAAGCTTGCTGATAGAAACCTACTTACTCAGCCGACCATGCCTCGGTCCCTTCATGTGCTACGACAGCTCAAGCAAGGAGTGTAAGCCGGGCAACACAACTGTTGAAGCGTTTCAATGTTGTCCAGGGACTGCCCCTTGGTGCCTTTTTGACCCAGAGAATGGATATGGATGCTTCGTTGAGAAAACACTTCCAACATACAGCAAAGAGATCTTGAGTACCCCTACAGACGCTGGTAAGTCTTGAGCATGATCCTCCTTTCCAATACAATAGGATCTAAGAGAAAAATCAGTCAAAGCACCCACAGACGTACCGACTCCGGGAAGTGTTACCAACCTGGTGAGCTCTACTGAAACAAACTCTGCGGGTGCTTCCATAACGGGCTCTGGAGTGCCCATAGTCGGAAGTGATTCATTGTCCGTCTCGGTTGTAAAGGAGACTGGAAAGCCTTCGAATAGTGGAAGTGGGACAGTAACTTCAAAGACTACTACTACCACCAAACGAAACTCAACAGAGGCCCCAATTTCAACAGACAGTGCTAGTGAAGCTGTTCCTGCAATAGGGGGTAGCAGGTATGCCTTCTTGACGCAGGCTGGCGCGGCTGCACTGGTATTGATTATGCTGGGCTAAACAGTGGTGATCATCATGATGGTGGAGTGGATGGAACTCTTTTTCTTTTGTTGGCAACTTATTTGAGCTGTGTGATTGCTTGATACAGAATAGCATATCAGCCTGGTAATGGTAAGCCTTGGTGGAACTTGTATTAGGGACTAAGAAATTAATTGAATTTTCCCTCCTTCGCTCTCGTTCATCTCATGCAATTCCCAGGACAGCACCAATCAACCAATCACCTTTGAGATTTATATGCCACTGTCCGCGTGCCAGCGACCTCATACTGCAAGAAAACACTCGTACTCTAACCACTACCGCATTGACCTTCGCTAAATCGACTGACAGGGCAACCACCGGGTTTCCTCACTTCGCATGTTGATGTTCATGCAAGAGATCGGAGCATATCATTGGCTTGGGAGTTTTTTTTAAACAAGAGAGAAAAGAACTGACCAAGCAGTTGCAGGCGCATCGGCTGGCATTATACCTTTTGGAGTAGATACAGGATGCCATGATGGAATACACAGAAGACTTGACGACGTGGCCAACGAATGTTCCGAATGAGATTTGCTTTTCTCGTAGGAGGTTGTCATGGTGGTCAAATGGATATGCCAGCCCCGTTCCTGAGATTGAGATCGCACAACGGTACCTAGCCACTTCTTCAGAACGGGAAGATACCCGCCCAGGAAACAAGCAACCAGCCGATCTCGGATCTGAAATGCGTAGGGACGCAGGAGGTAATTTGTTTTCCCCATATTTCTCCACACAAGAACGGATCTTCTTCGCCTTATGCCGCTATTTTGCCGACGTTTTAACCGACTCCTTTACAATGGAAGCGAGATGCAAGCAAAGGATATGTAGACCGATCTTCCTTTAACCGTAGGAATTTCGGTGCTCACTCTGGGTCTCGTGGAAATCTTCCGAATCCTGGGGAATTTGCGGCATTGACCAATTGCGCAAGGGAGGGCCGCGACTACGAGGAGGCAAGCCTTTGTTCCTACGGAAAGCACACTTTATGGATGAAGGGGTGGATGTACCCCTGCGTGCCGCAGGATCTTCTTCTTGCCCTTTTGTTTCTCCCCTTGCATGAAGTTTAATATGAGACCCCGCATTTCTTTTTATTGGAAGGTGGAGATGCATTTGAAAGGGGCAATTCAGTTTTTTTCTAACAGACTTTGAGAACAGGGTTTCTACTTTTCCCGTACCGAAACCGCCCTTGATATCCGATACCACCTGATAAGGTAGAGCGACCCATCCATGGCAGATTGACTTGCCGGAACCCACCACGACCGGGGAAAGCTTAAGGGGCTGAGAGTCCGAAGGGCAAGGGCCCACTGGCAGGCCGTCTTGCGCCATGCGATGCATCCTCCTGCACGCTAGGGATAGTCGTTATATTTCCTAGGAGCACATTCGAGCGCTCGAGCCAGTCCACTGTTGCCCTATTTGGGAGGTTTATGCTAACCGGGCACTCCAGTCAACGCTCTAGTCAAGGGGGTGTTCGAATTCAAGCGCAGGCATTCGTTGTTGAGAGCTCGAGATGCAGGCCGCTAGATCTCAGGCACCGATGTTCTGACGAAAAGAAGGCACACCAACCCGCAAAATGAGTAACTCCATATACCAGGTAGCTCTATACGGTTGGGCCCTTTTTTGAGGGTTTTTATGCCATTGTGACTGGTACTGGATAGTTAAGCCTTGTAATGATGACAGGCGATCATATTACATACATGTGGTTCGGGCAAGAAGATAGCGGCGCTGTGGAACCTCGACACATGCTATAATTAACCAGACACGTTTTTCCGTCAGCCAAAGACCGTGATACTTTAGCGTGCTTGTGTTCCATACAACTTTGACCCTGCTTGCAAACTGAGCTTATACCTACGGTACCTTGAGCACTTACTCATGAAATAGACGAGGAACGAGATGATAAAGTAAAGTATGCAATTACAAGATCCGACGTTCTGAAGCAAAGCCTATTCCCTGGCACTGATACTCTCTATGCTTCCGACTAGAGAGCGTCGGTGGCCATACGGCAAGCCCCGACGCACTTGGCCTATGTACTGCAGTCTGGTTGCTTCTTGGCCCTAACCCGGGCAGCCACGCCAGCGCCAAGCACCACACCCTCCAGGTTCCCAAACCCCAAGCTTCACGCCTGAAGTTCATTCTAAGCCCAGTTATAAGAGGACAGCTGTCCACTTCTCCCAACCCGCTACCCTTCTCGAAACCACAGCAGCACAGCACCGTGTCCAAGGAGAGCCTGTGGTCCTAATCTGATCATTTATCCCCTCAGAGTCATCTTATCCACGCATTACTCATCTCGCTGACTGGCTGGCCCCTGATCTCCTTTTAACTGGTGAGGTGGCCTTTTGGACACCAATCTTCAAGGCTTCCTCCAATACCACTACCACCACTTAGTTATTGATCTATTTCAAGAACCCGCATATACAGCCCGCCATTTAGTGGGATCACCTCCCCAGACTATTTGATTTCCTTCCCGTTTCTTTTCGCCTGCTTCCCGCTGTTGCTTGTTCATATCACAGCATATCGACGCGGCTTAATTAAGAACATTACATAAATTGTACTGACTACATATTTCACGCATCTCAACGCACGGCTACATAGCATCGCATTGCGAGTTTACCTCGAGCTACAAATTTATTCAGCCCTATAAAGTCACGGATGGAAATCGTGTCTCCACACGCCATGGCTAACTCCCCTAAGAGAGAAATGTGCGAGGTTGAGGATGTGCTCTTCAATACACTGACGGCGGCGAACTCTGTGTCACCGTACGCGTCTTCAAGTCCCGAGTCATCGGCAGACTCCACAGGAACACAGTCCGCTACGCCAGAGCCCACCCCAGAGAAGAAGCCTGTAAAGAAGCGGAAATCATGGGGTCAGGAGCTTCCAAAACCAACGACCAATCTTCCTCCCAGGTAAGGCAAATAAAGTACAGTTTTGTGTACAATTTTCAAGCTAATCACCGTCCAAATCTGCAGAAAACGAGCGAAGACTGAAGCCGAGAAGGAGCAACGTCGTATAGAACGCGTTCTCCGAAACCGTGCCGCAGCCCAATCCTCCCGAGAGCGAAAGCGAAAGGAGGTGGAAGCTTTGGAAGATGTCAAGAACGACCTAGCAAGTCAGAACGAACGTCTTAAGACAGACAACGCACACCTTGCAGCCATTGTTCAGCAAGCCCAGAATCAGACGCGGCAACTCCAAAAAGAAATCCAGAGTTTAAGAGCTCAATTGGAAGGGAATGGTATCGCACCTAAAACCGAGATCACTAGCTCCCCATCACTCGACCTTCTTCTTACACCAACTTCCATAACCCATGATAGCTTTTCCGCTCTTTCCCCTTCCGACATCTCCACCCCAAATCCCATGGATGGTACCTTGGACCCATCACACCTCTCTACACCTAGCAAACCCGTCGATATCGACCCTTTCAACTTGACACAACATACTGCAGTTATGTTGTGCCCTGAAGACCTGCCGTGTCAGTTGAAGACTGGTCACTTTTCGACGGAGATGCCGATCGTATTTCACTTGTTGGTGAACTGGATCCTATGTTTAACAGCTTCGGCGAGTACAATGGGGCCAGTTCTCAAGATGTGGAATCATCTGATGGTGAGCAAACAGCAGACCTTGGATTCGGAAACAACCATACCTTTGGCTTTGAATCGCTTGTCACTTTCCCCGACGACGAGGCATACCACTGTACATAGACTTGACACTCTCTGCCCAACTAGCGCGCTCTTAATTGATGCGACGAGTTCAGTGCGAGAGTTCAAGACTAGGAACTTTGGGACTGACTTGGCGAACGGGTGGGTAGACAGTGTTGGCAGAGACGGGGATGGATTTCCAGCCAGAGTTTGTGACAATCTAGAGAGGTACTTGGGAGATGGAAAGGAAGCATTGGAATCGGAGCGATGGAAGGGAACGAATGGGAAGGAGGAGGATTTAATGGGAATACTGGTCAGGGAAATGAGGAAATGGAGTGAAGGAAGGTTAAGGGTCTCGATACAACCGCCTGGGGCTGTACTTAAACAGCCGAGTTTGGTTGTTGGGGCAGCATGATTGTCGTTCTGGACTACATAAGTAGGTCTTCGGTTTGGGTTTGTTTTTGTAGGGCAACTCTGGAAGAAGACCTACTGGTGTTCTTACTTGGTTTACATATAGGTCTCGTTTTTGGGTGCTCCTTTGTCGATTTGTTTTTTCCTCGCCCCTTGGAGAGGATTGGGCACAAAGGCATCACGATGGAATGTGGTCTGGCTGTTTTACTATTTCTTTGAAACAAAAACTAGGGATAATATAGGGTTTCCTTTGTCTCATTTGTAGTTCCCGTTGTTGGAACATGATATTATTTTTCTTAGCATCAGCCCTCGTTCAAGATGATTTTTTTGTGTTTGGGTGGAAGTAGTGGGCACAATGGAGATAAGGTGGAAAGATTGGGTGGTAACAGAGGAGACTGTTTGAGAGCTCTACTCTATATCCTACTTCGATTTATATACATTTTGTCGCCATTTTTTTTTTCTTTTTTGGCTTTGTGGTGTTTCTAGATTAAGCTTGAGAAATTAAGCATTAGGATCATTGCATACAATCTTTGAGCATGTCATGAAAGCGAACTTTGTCATGTACTCAGTCACAGTCTCCAAGTTATGGCACGTGATATTATGACTGGTAAGCAAGAACAATCATTTATCGGTCCCACTTGCCTGTCAAAAGGTGGAACCCGAATAAGCCAACATCCGAGCTGGCGGACCGTCAACCAGTCTCAGATCTAAAAACTGCGGTACATGGAACATTTGCACAGTGCAAACGGTCATTATCTCGCGAACGGCTCCAAGCTAACTATTTGAATCCTACCTCTGAAAGTGATATGCAGTGCACGGACTAGGTCGATCGTGAAGATCTCTGAGAAACAAGGCGGGCGGAATTTTTTTCTTCCTTTTACAAACAGGCGAGGCGGATATGGACACGTCATGGAAGTTTGTTGGCAGGAATGA
>Ga0307511_10000830_pt1 | contig 32935 bp, 26 predicted proteins | sample 13_EM_MG_FD_200266 | JGI IMG/M metagenome (GOLD analysis project Ga0307511, IMG submission 200266) | Populus trichocarpa ectomycorrhiza microbial communities from riparian zone in the Pacific Northwest, United States - 13_EM | ecosystem: Host-associated > Plants > Roots > Unclassified | place... | reverse complement strand
CAAGCCCCCACCCAGTCCCAGGGGGTCGGCCCCGCTCCAGTCTACCAGCGGAAACGTGTAGTGGATCTTGGGACAGGGTGGCCTGTGGACGGGGCTGTCGCCGGCACGTGGCCTGTGGACAACTTCCCGGGCTGCTGGCTGGTGGCCGCCGATGACAACCTCGCTGAGGCGCAGTGGTCGACAAGGACGCGAGCCTCGCCGACGCAGTGCAAGAGCGCGGTGGCTCGTGTGTGGTCAGGGCCGTAGCGCGGCCTGCGCCGCCCGTGCCACCTTCATGAACTGCTGTGGACTCACGGAGTCGATCGAGGCCGGCGGCTCCGCACCCTGGGAGCGGGCGAGGACGACATCGTCGGGCACGGCCCGCAGGTGCACGATCACCAGCCCGGGCGGCACGCAGAGCAAGTACTGGCCGAAGTTGCCGATCGCGAGGAAGGACCCGCGTCCCAAGAGCCGCGGGAGCCACCAGAGGTAGCCGTAGTCGAGTTGCACCCCCACGCCGCGATCGACCTGGACCGACGTGCTCTCGGCCACCCACGACGCGGGCACCACCGGCCGGCCGTCCCACCGCCCGCGCTGCAGCATCATCGCGCCGAGCCGCCCGAGGTCGCGGGCAGAAAGAAAGAAGTGGTGCGCGAGGTGCTCGGACACGTCGGCGCGTCCCAGCAGTCGCTGGCGACCCGGATCGAAGTCGTCGAAGCCGAGTGGCGCGGCCAGGTCCTCGGCGAGCGCGTCGAAGACGGACCGCCCGGTGCACCGCTCGAAGATCGTGCCGAGGGCGTTGAAGTCCCAGTTGTTGTAGTGGAACAACGCTCCCGGCGGCTGTGAGCCCCGAGCCGGCCCGTCCCGCTCGAGGCCGGCCACGGTCGCCGGCGGGTGAAAGACGCCTGAACTCGACGTCAGCAGATCGCGCACCGTGGCGCGGCGTTCCTGCGGCAACAGCCCGCCGATGTCGTCGATTCCGAGCTCGCCGAGAGTCGCGCCGAGCCGGACGGTTCCGTCGGCGACCGCGGGTCCGTAGAGGACGGAGAGGACGCTTTTGCGCGCCGAGGCCAGATACGTCGGCGCGGTCGTCGCGCCGTGGTCGAGCACGACCCGGCCCCGGTCGAGCACGAGGAATGCCGTGGTCGGCAGGGTGTCGAGCGCGTCGACGACCTTCTGGAGGGCCGTCATGCCGAGTCCCCCGCCGGACGGCCGGCGAGCCCGAGCACCTGGGCGAGCGCGGCCTGCCTGGTGACGCCGTGCGCCGTGAGCGCCCGGCCGGCGCGGCTGCCAGGCGTACGCAGGATGCCGAGGAAGAGGTGTCCCACCGCGACGCCGTGGCCGTGTGCCTCGGCGACCGCGCCGTCGATCGCCCGGCGGACGTCCGGGCCGATCGCCGGCTGCGTGAGACCGGCTGTCACGGCCGGCCGGTCATCGTCTGGCTCCTGCCCGAGGGCGGCGCGAACATCCGACGGATCTGCGTCGAGCGCGCGGATTACGGTGCCGGCCAGCCCCGCCGGGTCGTCCAGGACCGCGATGAGTAGGTCGCCGCTGTCGACCGTGTCGTGGCCGAGCCGACCCGCACGCGTCTGGGCGCGGCGGAGGCAGCCGAGTGCGTCGCCGTTGAATCGCTCCAGGACGCCGGCGCGGATGAGATCGTCGACGGTCAGCTGCGCGATCAACGGTGCGTATCGCTGTTGCGCGCCCTGCCGGCTGAGGCCACGTGGCGCGCCGATGTCCGTCCACGAACATCCCTCGGCGCGTGCCAGCTCCACGAAGAAGCCGACCAGGCTTTCGCCCAGAGCGTTGAGCTCACCGGCGATCCGCTCCGCGGCGGCAATCTGCCGGATCGGATCGCGCGGCTCGGCGATGCCGTCGAGGAGCACCAAGCCGACGAGCTCGGGCAGAGTAGGCATCTGAGGCATGTCAACACGCTAGTTGACCGATGGCATGCGTCAACAGATCGGTTGACAGTGGGTGGAATCGGTTACGAAGAGCTCACCACGACGGCGTGTCGCGGGCAGGTCCGTTCCGGGGCGTTGACCTGTGTTCCCACAGCCTTCGACGAGTCCGGCGCGGGGATCATCCGATGCCGATGACGATCCGCGGTTTGTCGGCGGGATTGAGCCAGCGCATCAGCGGGAGCAGGTCATCGACGGGAATCGCCACGCAGCCCTGGGTCGGTGCTCCTGTGGTGACGTGGAGGAAGAACGCGCTGCCCGCGCCCTGGGCGATTGGTGGGCCGGTGTTGTAGTCGATGACGACGGCGTAGTCGTAGTAGGGGGTCTCGTAGTAGAGGTGTTCGTTGGGGTTGCCGCTGCTGGTGTCGAACGCGCAGTTGGTGGCGCAGCGCTGATGGGTGTTGTAGAGCGGGCCGGGTTGGCTGATCCACCAGTCGTCGGGGGTGGTGTGCAGGTAGGGCAGGGCGGTGCCGGGATTGGCGTTGCGGCCGAAGGCCTGGGTCAGGGTGAAGCTGCCGATCGGGGTTGCGGGCAGGGTCTCGCCGGGGTGTGTGGTCAGTCCGGCTGAGCCGAGGTTGGCCGGGATGTTCGCGCTGACCGGTTGCCAGCCTCCAGGGATCCTGGTCCATTCCCGTAACTGGGCTGTGGTGGCGGAGGCGTTCCTCGCGACGACGGTGATCACCTGGGATGCGGAGCCCGTGTCGGCGGTCAGGGGGAGTGGTTGACCGGTGGGCGCGGGGGCGCTGGTTGTCGGCACGATGGTCGGCTGCGTGGTGGTTGTCGGTGCGGTTGTCGCCGTTGTCGGGCTGATGCTGCTCGGCGGGGTGCTGCTCTGGTGGGCGGCCGAGTGGACAGCCGGCGGCGTGCTGGTGGCGCAGCTGGCCAGCGTCGTCGCGAGCAGCGCGGCCGATACGTACCGCGGCAGGTATCGCATCTGCCCACACTCTCACGTCTGCGCGGCCGGGGGCGCCGGCTGCGCGTCGAGCGGCAACGGCCTGATCAACTCAGGCGGCGTCGCCGACGTACGAAGAGCTGCCGACGACTGGGCCTCGGCGTGACTCGGCCAACCTGTCCGCGCCGATGCGTAGGCTGCCGACGGACACGAGCTTGGGGAGGGCTGTGGTGAGTTCCGGAGCGGGGCCGTCGGCGGAGGACTTCGACGAGTGGTACTCGAACATGCGAGGCGACGCCGCCCGCGATGACATCCAGCAGCGGCATCTGGGGCTGCCGCCGCGACTGCTGTCGACCAGCCTGCTCACCTGGGAGGGCATCGCGGACGTCGTCGAGGCTCTGCGCCTTGAGCCCGGAGAGCGGCTGCTGGATCTGGCGTGCGGGCGCGGCGGATATGGCCTGGAGATCGCTTCGCGAACCGGGACGCTGTTGATCGGCGTCGACTTCGCGCCGGCGGCCATCGACCAGGCCCGGGCGCTGGCTCGACAGTTCGGTTCGGTGGACGCCGAGTTCCATTTGGGCGACCTCGCCGACACGACTTTGCCGGCCGGGTCGGTCGACGCGGTCATGTGCGTCGATGCGATCCAGTTCCAGGCGACAGTCGAGTCGTTCGAGGAGATGCGCCGGGTGCTGCGTCCGGGCGGACGCGTTGCGCTGACGACCTGGGAGGCCGTCGATCACGCGGACGAGCGCGTCCCGGCGCGGATCCGGGCGGTCGACACCGAAGCCGGCCTCGCCGGCGCGGGCTTCACGGACGTCGTCGTTCGGGAGCGCCCGCAGTGGCGGGCCGCAGAGCGTGCGCTGTGGGAGGAGGCTGCGGCGCTCGACCCGGATGAGGATCCCGGCCTGCGGTCCCTGCACGACGAGGGTGTCCGTGTGCTGCCCGCCTTCGATCTGATGCGCAGAGTCCTCGCCACTGCCACCGCAGGCGGCTGAGGTGCGCAGGTTGGCTCAGGCAGACGACCGCTCGCCGAGGCAGTGCTCAGCGGCTACTTGAGCGGACGGTGGCGCGGCGGACGCGGTGTCCAGCAGCTCGGCGAGGTAGTCGCGAACACGGACGAGGTTGGCGATGCGGTCGTCCAGCATGGCCAGGCGGCGCCACCCGACACCCAGCACGGCGTCCGAGGCCCGGCCTTTCGGCAGGTCACCGTCCAGGCAGTAGCTGAAGTGCTCGATGTCCTCCAGGGTGAGCCCGGCATCGAGCAGGTACCGGATGTTGGCGACACGGTTGACGGCGGTCTCGTCGTATCGTCGACGGTCGCGACGACCAGGCCGTCGTCGGACTCCGCGGTGTCGGTGATCCCGGCCAGTTCGCGCTGCACCCGACGGATCTGTTCGGCCATCCGCTCGTAGTTCGCCACCTCGCCGGCCAGCGTCGCCTGTGCCCGGTCCACTGTCGCCCTCCTTCGTCCGTGGGCTCAGTCTCTTGCTCGGCTACCAGCGAAGGAGGTCGCTGGCCCCTTCCGGCCACCGTGAACTGGGGGAGAGGTCAGGAGTTGGGGAGGGAGCGGCCGGGCATGGGGGTGGCGAGGGCGGCACGGGAGGCGGGGGCGGGGAAGGGGTCGGCGAAGTACTGGGTTTCGTGCACGACGTGGTGGTCGGCGAACTCCATGATGCTGACCGAGTGGGACGGGGTGCCGTCGTAGGTGATGACGCATTCGCTCACCCAGAGGGTGGCGTGGCCGGTGATGCGCTGGATGGTGAAGTGGCGGTCGGCGGGGTGGCCGCCGCGTTGGGCGGAGATGGCGGCGCGACCGTGGAAGCGTTCGCCGGACTGGGGGTAGTCGAGGATGGCGTCGGGGGCGTAGATGGCGTGTTCGGCCTCGATGTCGCCACGCTCGGAGGCACGCCAGTGATCCTCGATGGCAGCCCGGGTACGGGAGTCAGTGTCCATGGGGCCACCTTTCCGCGGCGTTCATGAGGCCGATCATGCCGGACACCAGGCGCATCTGGTCGACGGTGCGGATGTCGGCCTCGACGAGCTTGGGCGAGCAGACGAGGACGGCGACGGCCTGGGCACGGGAGAGAGCGACGTTCAAACGGTTGCGGGACAAGAGGAAGTCCAGGCCACGGGGGAGGTCGACGGCCGAGGAGGAGGTCATGGTGGTGATGACGACCGGGGCCTCCTGGCCCTGGAAGCGGTCGACGGTGCCGACGCGGACGCCGGGGAAGCCGGCGACCTCCAGGGCACGGGCGACAACACGGGCCTGAAGGTTGTAAGGGGCGACGACGAGGATGTCCCCGTCGTCCAGAGGGCGGACGTCGCCGTCTGTCCACTTGCGACCGTGCAGGGAGCGAACGATGTCGACCACGGCGGCGGCTTCCTCGACGGAGCGCGTGGTGTTGCCGCGGTGGTCGACGGAGGCGAGATACAGGCCGGCGTCGATGCCGTCGATGGAGCGCTCGGCGGCGGCGGGATGGGCGTGCAGCAGGCCGGCGTAGGACAGGCGTGACACGGGATCGCAGACGGCGGGGTGCATGCGGCGGGACTGGTCGAGGAAATAGCCCAGCGAAGGGGGAATCACGTCGTTGTCGCCGATGAGGTGCCCCAACGCCGACGCCTCCGCGCCGGCGGGGTGGGTGCCCTGAACGACCTGCGGCAGCTGCTGGGGATCGCCCAACAGCACGAGGTTGCGGGCGCACATGGAGACGGCGAGGGCGTCGGCGAGGGCGAACTGGCCGGCCTCGTCGATGACGAGCACGTCGAACGGCTCGGCCCGCATGGCGGCGTTGGCGAAGGTCCACGCGGTGCCGCCGACGAGGTGCCCGTCGGTGTGCTCGGCCCGCCACCGGGCCAGGCCGGGATTGTCCTTGGGCTGCTCCCAGGGCACGTCCTTCTCGGGAGCCTTCTTGGGGCGCTTGGCGCACGGCAGCGTGGGCGCGGAGGACTTGGCCGCCCGCAAGACGTTCTCGACGGCCTTGTGGCTGGTCGAGGTGACGGCCACGGTGCGGCCGGAGCCGACGAGGTGCGCGATGAGCTTGCCGGCCAGGTAGGTCTTGCCGGCCCCGGGCGGCCCCTGCACGGCCAGGGTCGAGCCGTCGAGCAGGTCGACGGTCTCGATCACCGTGCGAACGAGGTCCTCGCCGTGATCGGGCAGCGGCCGGCCGCCGCGCAGGCGTGGGGGAGTGCGGCGGAGCAGGTCGATGCCGGGATGGCTTGGCAGGGCGGGCAAAGCGTCCACGGCGAGCTGCGCGAGGTCGGCGACGGCCTCGTCCTTGGGCTGCGGCCGGACGGGCGAGCCGGGCAGCACCGCGCCGGGGCGGTTGTTGTCGGTCTCGTCGGGCTTGGCGCTCTCGACGAGCGTCAGCTCCTCGGCGGTGGCGGCGCTGACGACGGCGTCCCGGGTGGAATCCCCGTAGCGAAGCCGAACCTGGTCGCCCATGGCGTACGGATGCGGCCGGTCCGGGTCGCACACCAGGGTCAGCACGCGCTTGGCCAGCCTGGTCCGCCCGGCCGGCGGCTGCCAGTCGCCGGCCTGCACGGACACCGGGACGGCGCAGGTGGTGTCAACCTCCAAATCGGACAGTGGGGCGGCCACCTGGCGGAAGAACTCCCACCACGCCGGATTGGTCTCCCGGCGGTGATAGCCCACCGACGCGGCCAGCAGGGCGCGGGCCTTCTCGTCGTCGGTGGCGTCGACGGGATTGTCGGGCAGGTCGGCCAGCAGTGGGTCGACCAGCGCGGCCAGCCGGGCGGCCCGCTCGGCGCGGCGCTCGGCGGCGACGAGATCCTCGGTCTGGGCGACGAGGTCGTCCGTTATGGACTCCTCGACCAGCTCAATATCGAATTCGACGCGAACCCGGTGCAGGAAAAGGAAAAGCTCCCGCGTCGACACGCAGTCGTACTCGTTGTAGTCGCTGATGCCCCGCAACACCTCGGCCGCCCGCGGGTCGTCGAGCTGGCGGAGCGTCAGGTACTCCTCGTACGCCTCGATGCTGGACACGGCCGTCTTCACGTCGCCGTCCCGAGCGGCCGGCATGTACAGCGGCTCCAGGTACTTGATGGAGTACGACCGCTGCGACACCCGCAACGCCTTGCGCACCACGGCATACAGGTCGACCAGCCGGCCGGCGCGCAGCAGCTCGTCCACGGCCTCCTCGCGGGTGCCGTGCACGGCGGCGAGCCGCTTCAACGCGGTCACCTCGTACGGCGCGTAGTGGTAGACGTGCGCGCCGGGATGCTCGGCCAGCCGTGCCGTGGCGAAGTCGACGAACTGCTCGAACGCGACCTTCTCCGCGGCCCGGGAATGGGCCCAGAACGGCGTGAACCCGGCTGTGGTCACGGCGCCGAACAGGTACTCCAGCCCGGTGCCGGCCAGCGCGAACGGATCGCCCTCCATGTCGAAGAACACGTCACCGGGGCTGGGCGCCGGCAGCCGGGCCAGCTCGGAGCCGTCCACCACCTCGTAGCTGATCTTCCCGGTGGCGTCCTGCCGCACCTGGATCGACGCCTGCGCCCGCAGCGCGGTGAACGTGGTCGCGGACAGGTCGCGCGGGCGGTCCTCGGGCTCGGCCACGGCCAGCGCGTCGATGGTGCCCAGCCCGGCCTCGACCAGCTTGCGCCGCTGGTCCGCCCGCATGCCGGCGACCAGCGACAGGTCCCGGTCCGCCTCCCGCCCGGATTCGCAGGTGCTCAGGAACTTGCATGTGGCGCAGGCCGGCCGGGCGTCGTCCCACAGCCGCGGCGGCAGCACCGGCTCGCGCACGGACAGCTTGGCCCGCAAGCGATCCAGCAGTGGCACGAAGTCGTCCACCCGCAGTGACACGTCGCTGCCGTCGCCGAGCAGCAGGTGCATGTGCGGGCCGGTGGGAAAACCGGTGCGGCGCAAGGCATCCGCGTACGCGGTGAGCTGGAGCACCGCCGCCGGCCGGGCATGCCGGGCCAGTTTGGTGTCGTAGGCCTCGTAACGGCCGTCGGCGTCGGCGATGAGGAAGTCCGCGCGGCCGGTGAGGTCGCCGTCCTGGAACACCGCCTGGTAGATCACCGGCGTGCCGGCGCGCAGCGCCGCGAGGGTGGCGGCCACCGGGTCGTCGCCAGAGATCTCGACCACGTCATGAGAAGCGCGCAGGCGCTCCAGCACCGCCAGCTCGTGGGCCTGTCCGTGCTTGACGGCCAGTTGGTCGCCGCCGGGATCGGGGCGCGGCGCGCCGGGCAGCCCGGCGGCCAGCGCCTGGTCGAGCACGCTCCGGTGCTCGCACTCAAGCAGGTCGGCCAGGTCCGTTGGGGTGAACATCGCCGGGCCAGTCTCGCACAGCGGAAGATCAACCCGTGGTTGCCACGCGCGCCGCCTCGGCGGCGAGTCGCTCGGCCAGCCCCGGGTCGCGGGCCGAGCTGAACACCGACAGCACCAGGTTGGCGCAGCGCAGCACCACCTCGACGCCGCGCTCGCCGATCACCTCGGCGGCCTGGTCGCACGGCCCGGGAAGGTCGCGCCGCGTCCCGGGCACGACATGCGTGGCCAGGTCGAACTCCCTCGTCGAGGCCGCGACGTCGCCGCTGCCGACGTAGGCGTCGATGGCGACGAACTCGATCGGCAGCGGGCCTTGGCCCTGGAACCATTCGCAGCCGTTGACGGTGGCCTCGGTGAAGGTGGTCGCCGGACCGCGGTCGATGTTGGGGGAGAGCCGGACCAGCGCCTCGCGGGACAGCAGCGAGCACGAGGACACGTGCGGGAAGGCGGGCGTCGGCGGCGGCCCGGCGAGCACCGGCGCCAGCAGGCCGAGCCCGACCGCCGCGATCGAGGCGATCGACAGCCAGGACAGCTGGGCGACCCGCCGAGGCGACAGTCGGTGACGGCTGCGGGGTGAGGAGGTGATCAGCGGCAAACCCAGTGACACGACGGTAATCGCTGACACGACGAGCCATTCGCGGGCGCCGAACGCCGGCTGCCACCAGTTCACGTCCCAGGACCGGCGAATCGTCCAGCACAGCATGAAGGCCAGCGGCGTCAGGGCGATCGCCGCGAGCCGGATCCGGCGGCCGCTCGACGTGGCCAGCACGACCTCCAGCATTGGCGCCACGGCGGCCAGGGACAGGCCCAGCGCCAACGGGATCGTGCGGTGATAAGCCGATGGCTCGATGTGCCAGGACATCTCCAGCCACGCCAGCGCCGCCACTATCACGACCAAAGCCAGGAAAGCCCCAGTGATTTCCCTTGCCCACCGGGGCTTCGGCGCGGGCACGTCGGCCAACACCGGGTAGACCATGTTGGCGCGCAACAGCTCCGCCGCCACGGTCAAACCGGTCGCGGTGCGCCTTCGTAACGGTCGGTAGGCGGCCGCGAGCTCGTCGGCGACGTAGTCGCGGAGGTCGGCATGGGGCCGCAGCGGCAGCAAGGCGGGGATCGGCCCATCGCCGGCGTCCAGTTGGCCGAGCGTGAACTGGACCGGCGCGGTTCGGTGCAGTTGAGCCAAACGCGACCGCTGCCACGACGCGTACCCCGCGCGGGACCGCACAAGGTGATCGTGCAGACTGTGCCGGAACCCGGCGGTGCCGATTCGGTGGCGCAGCCAGGTTTCGACGCCCAGCCAGCCGGCGGCGGCCGCCAGAAGCGGCGCGACCGTCGGCAGCCGCACCGCCAGCGCGGCCAGGCCCAGCGTTGCCACCAGCCCGGCCACGGCGGCCCCGGAGCTGATCGGACGCCTTCCAGCCATGCGAGCATGATCCTCGCCGTCTGGATCGTCTCGGACTTATTTTAAGTCGTGTATTGACGCTTTCCTGTGACCCCCATAACATTCGGCCTTGTCGGGGCCGCCAACTACTGACACCTGTCCTCTTTCCAGCGAAGCAGGAGGGCCCTGTGACCCCTGTGCGAACCGCCGCACTAGCGGCGGTGGTCGTGACCCTGTCCGCGACCGCAGCCACCATCGCCATGGCGCCGGCGGCCAGCGCCGCGGTGAATCCAGGCACCTACACCGTGACCAACGTCGGCAGCGGCAAGTGCGTGGACGCGGCCTCCGCGGCCACCGCCAACGCCACCGTTGTGCAGCAGTACACCTGCAACGGCACCGCCGCGCAGTCGTGGACCTTCACCGCGACCGACTCCGGCTACTTCCAGATCGGTGCCGCCGCGGCGACTACCCAGGTCTGGGACGTCACCAACGTGTCCACCGCGGACGCCGCGCCGATCCAGCTGTGGGCCTACGGCGGCGGCAGCAACCAGCAGTGGCAGCCGGTCGACGAGGGCAACGGCCACTACCACTTCCTCAACCGCAACAGCGGGAAGTGCCTCGACGTGCCGAGCGCCTCGACCGCGGACAGCGTGCAGTTGCAGCAGTACACCTGCAACGGCACCGCCGCGCAGTCGTTCTCGCTCAGCGGCGGCGGCACCACGCCGCCCCCGCCGCCGCCCGGCGGCACCCCCGACTTCGGCCCGAACGTGTCGGTCTTCGACCCGTCGATGTCGGCGTCGACCATCCAGAACAAGCTGAACTCGGTGTTCAACGCGCAGCAGACCGCGCAGTTCGGCACCGCCCGGACCGCGCTGCTGTTCACGCCCGGCACCTACAACGTGGACGCCAACATCGGCTACTACGAAGAGGTCGCCGGCCTCGGCCTGACCCCGGGCCAGGTCACCATCAACGGCCAGGTGCACGTCGAGGCCGACTGGGACGGCGGCAACGCCACCCAGAACTTCTGGCGGGACGCCGAGGGCCTGACCATCAACCCGCCCGGCGGCACCAACACCTGGGCCGTGTCCCAGGCCGACCCGCTGCGCCGGGTGCAGGTCAACGGCAACCTCAAGCTGGACGACGGCGGCTGGTCCTCCGGCGGCTTCCTGGCCGACTCCCGGGTCACCGGCCAGGTGCAGTCCGGCTCGCAGCAGCAGTGGCTGTCCCGCAACGACACCATCGGCAGCTGGAACGGCCAGAACTGGAACATGGTGTTCTCCGGCGTGCAGGGCGCGCCCGGCAACACGTTCCCGAACCCGCCGTACACCACGATCAACAACACCGCGGTGATCGCCGAGAAGCCCTACCTGTACATCGACGGCAGCGGCAACTACAGCGTGTTCGTGCCGGCGCTGCGCACCAACAGCTCGGGCACCTCGTGGGCGAACGGCAACCCGGCCGGCACCTCGCTGCCGATGAGCGGCTTCTACATCGTCAAGCCGGGTGACACCGCCTCGACCATCAACGCGGCGCTGACCGCCGGCAAGAACCTGATCGTCACGCCCGGCATCTACCACCTCAACCAGACGCTGAACGTGACCCGTCCGGACACCGTGGTGCTGGGCCTGGGCATCGCCACCTTCGTGCCGGACAACGGCGTCACCGCCATCTCGGTCGGCGACGTCAACGGCGTGAAGATCGCCGGCCTGCTGATCGACGCCGGCACCACCAACTCCCAGACGCTGGTGCAGGTCGGCCCGAGCGGCTCGTCGGCCGACCACTCCGCCGACCCGACCGTGCTGTCCGACGTGCACTTCCGCATCGGCGGGGCGACGGTCGGCAAGGCCACCCAGTCACTGGTGATCAACAGCAACAACGCGATCACCGACGACACCTGGCTGTGGCGGGCCGACCACGGCAACGGCGGCACGGTCGGCTGGGGCACCAACACCGCCCAGAACGGCCTGATCGTCAACGGCAACAACGTCACCGCCTACGGCCTGTTCGCCGAGCACTACCAGCAGTACCAGACCATCTGGAACGGCCAGGGCGGCAAGACGATCTTCTACCAGAGCGAGATGCCCTACGACGTGCCCAACCAGGGCTCGTACATGAACGGCTCCACCAACGGCTTCGCCTCGTACAAGGTGGGCAACAACGTCACCAGCCACGAGGCCTGGGGCCTGGGCGTGTACTGCTTCTTCAGCGCCAACACCAGCGTGAACAACTACCACGCGTTCGAGGCGCCGCAGAACGGCAACGTCAAGTTCCACGACATCATGGACATCTCGCTGGGCAACAGCGGGTCGATCACCCACGTCATCAACGACACCGGTGCGCAGACCCCGACGAACACCACCCCGGTGGACATCGTCAGCTACCCGTGATCCCGGGGGTGGTCGAGGGGAGCCGCTGGGCCTCCTCGACCACCCTCCTCCACCCCCGCTCCATGACAGGAAGGGCCCTTTCCTCTCGCCTGGCGAGAGGAAAGGGCCCTTCCTGTCGCCAGGCGCGGTGAAGGGGCCCTTGCTGGCGTTCAGCGAGAGGGAAGGTCCCTTCGTGGGCGTCGCGTAGGGTGAGTCCTGATGAGACGCCGAGCCAAGCCCCCGCTGCCGCAGCGCCTCGGTCTGGACCCGGTGCGGATGCGGATGCCGGCGGAGGGGCCGTGGCGGACGCTGCGCGAGCACCTGGTGTTCCGACTGCCCAGAGTGGACCCGGCGCGCATCGACGAGATGTTGCGGGAGCGGCGGATCGTCGACCTGGACGGGCCGCTGGGCCCGGACGCTCCGTTCGTGCCGGACGGGGTGATCTGGTTCCACCGGGACCTGCCGGTGGAGACCCCGGTGCCGTTCGCCATCGACATCGTGCACCGCGACGACGATCTGCTCGTGGTGGACAAGCCGCACTTCCTGGCCACCATCCCGCGGGGCCAGCACATCGCCGAGACGGCCCTGGTGCGGCTGCGCCGGGATCTCGACCTGCCCGATCTGGTGCCCGCGCACCGTCTGGACCGGGTCACCGCCGGACTGGTGCTGTTCATCATCCGCCCCGAGGTCCGCGGCCGGTACCAGACGATGTTCCGGGATCGCTTGGTGCACAAGGAATACGAGGCGATCGCCCGGCACCGCGCGGACCTGGCCCTGCCGGCCACCGTGCGCAGCCGCATCGTCAAGGAGAAGGGCGTGATCGTCGCCCAGGAGCTGCCGGGCCCGCCGAACGCCGAGACCGTGGTGGACCTGGTCGAGCACCGCGACGGCCTCGGCCGCTACCGCCTGCGCCCGCTCACCGGCCGCACCCACCAGCTGCGCCTGCACATGAGCGGCCTCGGCGTGCCCATCCTCAACGACGACTTCTACCCCGTGCTCACCGAGAAGCCCCTCGACGACTTCACCGACCCGCTCCAGCTGCTGGCCAAGGTGCTGGCGTTCGACGATCCGATGACCGGCGAGCACCGCCACTTCGAGAGCCGCCGAACCCTGTCCACCTGGCGCTGACCGGGGATCGGTCATATCATCCGACCGTCGCGTTCGAATTCATGTTCGAATAGGATGGTGTTGCGTTCAGTGGCAGCCCGTTAACGGTGTGTGCGGTTCATCAGGCGGCGGACGCGCGATCCTAGCATGCTTCATGTTCTGCGAGTGGGTGAATTCCGTCGGCCGGCCGGCGCACCCCTTGTGATATGCGAAAACATGGCGAAACTTGGCTCGGTTGACTCTCGTTGACATTCTCACAATGCGTCGCCAACTCCGCTCGGTCATGGAAAGTTGAGTGTGCAACCGCCGGAAGGGCGGTATGCGGGTTCGGGGGCCCTGGGTATGTTTCTGGGCAGCTTGCAGGGGCGCCGGACGGGTGATTAATGTAACGAGTCATCGGAGTCGAAGGATGATGGTGCGGTCCCTTTCGTTACGTGAACATGTGAGCTCTCAGCTGCGCAGTCTGTGTGCCGTGGTCGGTTTGTCGGACGTCGAGACGCCGGTGAGCATCCTCACATTGATGTTGGGGGCGGTGGGTGATCGGGCCACCGCGCGACCGCCGATCTGGGCATCGCATGTCGCGGATGATCTGACGCCAGTCGAATTCTCGATCGCGATTGACGAGGACGGATCGTCCGCCCTTCGGATGCTCGTCGAACCGATCGCCGACGGGTCGGGCGTGTACGCCAACAATCGGGTCGCGCGGCGGGTGCTGACCGCCCTCTCTGGGCGGTACGACCTTTCTTTCGACAAATTCGACGAAGTGTGGGGACTGTTCGCTCCGGGTAGTCCGTGCGGACGGTTCGGCATGTGGTTCTCGGTGATATTTCGGCCGGACGCCCCGCCGGATTTCAAGGTGTACTTCAATCCGGCGGCTCGTGGCGAGGAACACGCCTCGGCGCTGGTGTCGGAGGCGCTGACCCGGCTGGGGCTCGGCGCGGCATATGGACTGATCAAGGACCGTGCCGCGCGCCGGCGGGAGCTGGACCGGCTGCCCTTCTTCGCCCTCGATCTGCACTCCCGGGCCGAGGCGCGGGTGAAGGCCTACGTCGCCCACTACGACGCCGGCGTGGAGACGGTCGAGCACGCGCTGGACGGTGTTCCGGGCGTTGCCGTGGATCGGGTCCGCGAGTTCTACGCGATCATCGGCGGTCGTCTCGGCCGGCGGCTGACCGGGCTGCCCTCGCTGTCGAGCTATTCGTTCGTCGCGGCAAATCCCGGCGTGCCGAACAACTACTCGTTGTACCTGCCGATCCGCGATCTCGTGCCCGATGACGAGGTGGCGGCGGAACGGGTGCTGGCGCTGATGAATCAATGGGGCCTGGACCGGTCGCTGCTGCTACGCGCTCTCGACGCCGTGGCCACGCGGCGACTGGGCGACGGGGTCGGGCTCATCGCCTACGTGTCGCTGCGCATGGGGCCCGGCCGATCGGGAATCACCGTGTACCTGTCCACGGAGGCGTACGCGACGATGCCGCCGCGGTCGAGGGCACGCACAGCCGTCCAACTTTCGCAAGTGAACCTGTAGAGAGGTGGAAGGTCTGCCATGCCCATCATCGAGCCGTACCGGATCAAGGTCGTCGAGCCGATCCCGCTGACCACGCGCGAGACCCGGGAGCGCTCACTGGCCCGTGCTGGCTACAACGCCTTCAACCTCCGGGCCGACGAGGTCACCATCGACCTGATGTCGGACTCGGGCACCGGCGCGGTGTCGGTGGCACAGGAGTCGGCGGCGGCGCTGGGCGACGAGTCCTACGCGGGCGCCCGCTCCTTCTACCGCTTCCACGAGGTGCTCACCGAGCTGACCGGATTCCCTCACATCTTCCCCGCGCACCAGGGACGGGCCGCGGAGCGCATCCTGTTCAGCGCGCTGCTCGAGCCGGGACAGATCACGTTGAGCAACACTCACTTCGACACCACCCGGGCCAATGTCGAGCTGCTGCGCTGCGAGGCGCGCGACCTGCCCTGCCCGGAGGCCGCCGACCTGGACAGCCACGAGCCGTTCAAGGGCAACATCGATCTGGCCGAGCTGGAGCGGACGCTGAGCGGGCCGGACGGCGGCCGGGTCGGCTTCGTGATCATGACGATCACCAACAACGGCGGCGCCGGCCAGCCGGTGTCCATGGCCAACATCGAGGCCGCCGGCGCCCTGTGCCGGCGGCACGGCGTGCCGTTCCTGTTGGACGCGGCCCGGTTCGCCGAGAACGCGTGGCTGGTGACCCAGCGCGAGCCCGGATATGAGCAGCACTCGCCGGCCGAGGTGGCCCGCAAGGCGTTCCGGCTGGCCGACGGCTGCGTGGCCAGCCTGAAGAAGGACGGGATCTCGCCGATGGGCGCGTTCCTGGCCATGAACGACCCGGAACTGGCCTCGCGCTGCGAGCTGATCCTCACCGCCACCGAGGGCTTCCGCACCTACGGCGGCCTGGCCGGCCACGAACTCGACCGGCTGGCCGTGGGCCTGCGCGAGGTGCTCGAACCGGACTACCTGCGATCCCGGGCGGCGGCCGCGGTCCACCTGGCCCAGCTGGCCAACGAGGGCGGCGTCGACGTCGTGCAGCCGCCGGGCATCCACGCGCTCTACCTCAACGCGGGGCGCCTGCTGCCGCACATCCCGCCGGGCCGCTTCCCCGGGCATGCCCTGGCCTGCCAGCTGTTCCTGGAGGGCGGCATCCGCTGCGTCGAACTGGGTTCGCTGTACCTGGGCACGCTCGACGACGACTACGAGCTCGTCACGCCCGCGCCGTACGAGCTGGTCCGGCTGGCGCTGCCGCGCCGGGTCTACACCCAGAGCCACTACGAGTACGTGGCGGAGACGCTGGCCACCATCGCCAAGAACCCGGAGAGCGTGCCCGGGTACCGCATGGTCGAGACCACGCCGATCCTGCGGCACTTCAACTCCCGCATGGAACCCGTGCAGATGTAGCGCAATCGCGTTGCCAGACAACGGAAACGGGCCCTGCCGGACGCGTCGGCAGGGCCCGTTTCCCGTGTGGTCAGGCGGTGGCCTTCGCGCCTTCGGCGGGCAGCCGGCTCATCGCGTGCTCGATCAGCTTGATCAGGATCAGCTTGCTGGCGTCGCGCTGCCGGGCGTCGCAGGGCACGATCGGGATGCCCGGGCTGATCGCCAGCGCCGAGCGGATCTCCTCCGGCTCGTACCGGTGCGGCGCCCCGTCGAAGTGGTTGATGCCCACCACGAACGGGATCTCGCGGCGTTCGAAGAAGTCGACCGCCGCGAAGCTGGCGTCCAGCCGGCGGGTGTCGATCAGCACGATGGCGCCGATGGCGCCGCGCGCGAGCTCGTCCCACATGAACCAGAACCGGTCCTGCCCGGGCGTGCCGAACAGGTACAGCACCAGCTTCGGGCTGATCGTGATGCGGCCGAAGTCCAGCGCCACCGTGGTGGTCGTCTTGCCCTCGATGCCGGCCAGGTCGTCGACGCCGTCGCTGGCCGTGGTCAGCAGCTCCTCGGTGCTCAGCGGCGGGATCTCGCTCACCGAGGCCACCATGGTGGTCTTGCCGACGCCGAAGCCGCCGGCCACCATGATCTTCACCGACTCGGGGGCCAGCGCCGCGGCCTGCTGTTGCTCAGAGTGCACGGACACCATCGAGCACCGCCTGGAGGAGGTCGCGACCCGGCGCTTGCAGGGCCTGTGCTGGAGGACGGACAACCACGTCGCCGCGGTCCATCAGATCGCTGATCAGGACCTTGATCACGACGAGCGGCACGTTCACGTACGAGGCGAGCTCGGCCACCGACAGCGCGCGGTGGCACAGGTCCAGGATGGCCTGGTGCTCGGGGCCGAGGCCCAGCCGCTCACTGGCCGACGGCACGGTCACCACCTGGGTGGCGATGTCCAGCCAGCTGGCGCCGGGCCGGGTGCGCCCGCCGGTCATCGCGTACGGCCGGACGAGCGGGCCGGCCGCCTCGTCGAACCACTGTGTCTCATCCTCAGCCATCGTCACGCTCCCCCGCCGGCCGCCGCCGCGCTGCGCGGCGCCGCGCTCAGGTACACGCCGACCTGCTTGACGAGCAGGTTCATCTCGTAGGCGATCAGGCCGACGTCGGCGCTCTCGGCGGCCAGCACCGCCAGGCACGCGCCCCGGCCGGCCGCGGTCACGAACAGGTAGGCGTGCTCCATCTCGACGATGGTCTGCCGCACCTGCCCGCCGCTGAAGTGCCGGCCGGTGCCTCTGGCCAGGCTCTGGAACGCCGAGGCCATCGCGGACAGCTGGTCGGAGTCGTCGCGCGAGAGCTGCCGGGACTTGCCGATCAGCAGTCCGTCAGCCGACAACACGACGGCGTGCTGGGCCGCGACGACCCGCTCGACCAGGTTGTCCAGCAGCCAGTTGAGGTCGGTCTCCGAAGTGGCCTTCTCGTTCATCAGTCCTGACTTCCCTGTGCCTGCGGTGAAAAGTCCGAGGAATCGCCGGCGCGGCGGCCCATCAGGGAACCGCTCTGGTACGCCGACATGGTCCGGCGGATCTCCTCGGGAGACTTGCCCTGCTCGTCTTCGAGCTCGGGTTCCGGCTCGTCGTAGAGGTCGCCGCGCAGCTGCGGCGCGAGGTTGTGCTGGGGCTGCCGCTGCGGCAGGGCGGGACGGCTGGTGCCGGCCCCGAACGAGGGCTCCTCGTCGGCGATGCCCGCGGCCGGGGCCGGCGGCCGCGGCCCGTCGCCGCCGTGGAGGTCGCCATCCGGGAAGTCGGCCGCCGGGAAGTCGCTGTCCGGAAAGTCGCTGTCCGGGAATTCGGCGGCGGGGAAGTCGATGTGCGGCAGGCCGACGCCGTTCACGCCGCCGTCCTGGCCGTCGCCGCTCTGGCCGACCATCGGCGGCGCGGCCTGCGGGGCCCGTGCCGGCGGCGTGACGACCTGCTGGCGCGGGCCGGTGGTCTGCACCGAGTCGGCCAGCCGGGACCGGCTCAGCGCCCAGAACTCGTCCAGCTCGCTGGCGCCGGTCGTGTCCTGCTCCTGGTATTCGCCGGAGACCGGCGTGCCGACCACCGGGACCAGCTGGCCGGCGACGGACTGGGTCTCCGGGGCCTCCTCGCGGGCCAGCAGCTGGCTGGGCACCAGCACGATGGCCCGCGTGCCGCCATAGGGCGACACCCGGAACTCGACGTTGATCTCCAGCCGGGACGCCAGCCGCGCGATCACGAACAGGCCCAGGCGCGAGTCGGACTTCAGCGCCATGGCGTCGAACTCGGGGGCGTCGGCCATCATCGAGTTGGCCCGGGCCCGGTCCTCCTCGCTCATGCCGAGGCCCTGGTCCTCGACCTCGACCACGACCCCGCGGGCGACCAGGGTGCTGCCGACCAGCACCTGCGAGCGCGGCGGGGAGAACGAGGTCGCGTTGTCCACCAGCTCGGCGATCAGGTGGATGGTGTCGGCCACCGCGGTGCCGACGATGGACACGTCGGGGCCGCGCTCGACCTGGACCCGGTGGTACAGCTCGGTCTCCGACACCGCGGCCCGCAGCACGTCGACCAGCTTGACCGGCTTGCGCCAGCGCCGGCCGGGCAGCTCGCCACCGAGGATGATCAGGTTCTCGGCGTTGCGCCGGGCCCGGGTGGCCAGGTGGTCGAGCTGGAAGAGCCGCTCCAGCTGGTGCGGGTTCTCCTCGCCGCGCTCCATGGTGTCCAGGATCTTCAGCTGCCGGTGCACCAAGCCCTGGTTGCGGTGCGCGATGCTGAGGAACACGTTGTGCACGCCGTCGCGGGCCTGCGACTCGGTGACGGCCGCCGACACGGCGGTGTACTGGGCGGCGTTGAACGCCTCGGCCAGCTGGCCGATCTCGTCGCCGCCGAAGTTCAGGTCGGGCAGCTCGGCGCGGACGTCCACGGTCTCGCCGTCACGCAGCCGCCGCACGATGTCGGGCAGGCGCTCCTGGGCCGAGCGCAGCGCCTCCTCCTTCATCTTGGTCAGCCGGGTGACCAGGGTTCGGTCGACCAGGGTCCGGGACACGCGGACCGCGAACAGGATCGCGCCGACCGCCGCCAGCAGGGCCAGCACGCTGCCGACGATCACGGTGGTCAGCTGGCTGTCGCTGTCGGTGATGGCCTGGCCCGACACCTCGTCGGCCTGGTCGATGGTGAGCGAGACCAGCTGGTCGGAGATCTTGTTGGTCAGCTGTAGCCAGCTGGCCTGGGTGGTGGGCAGGCCGGTCGTGCCCTTCGTCCACGCGCCGTGCTCGATCAGCGAGTTCTCGGTGTCGGTGAGCTGCTTCCAGTCGTCGCCGGCGGCCAGCGCGGTGAACCGGTCGCGGATGTCGGGCTGCACGAACGGAATAGTCGTGTCCAGCTCGGAGTGGTAGGCGGCGACCAGGTTCGAGTACTGGAGGTGGTCGGCCGCGCTCAGCCCGCCGGCGGCGAAGCCGCTGGAGATCAGCGTGGCCGAGCGGGACATCAGGTCGGTGGCGCGGAAGACCGCCGCCGAGGTGACGCCGCCCAGCGAGACGGTGACGGCGGGCAGGATGCGGGCCTGGGTGTCGAACAGGCTCCAGGCCGAGTCGAGCATCGTGTTGTAGAACTGGAAGACCTGGGCCTTGTCGATGGTCTTGCTGTCGACCTCGGCGCGGATCTTGGGCAGCTGGTCGATGCTGGCGTTGAGCCGGTCCAGCCCCTGCACCACCGGCGGCGGCGCGTTCTTGGCCAGCGCGTCGGCCGCGACCTTCATCGAGGCCAGGTACTTGTCGGTCTGCTGCTCCTGGCTGTGCAGCGTGTTCAGGTCGTTCGACGACCCGCTCAGAAAGGCCGTGCCCAGCTGGCGTTCCTTCTGCGCCGAGGCCAGCGCGGTGACCGCGGGGATGGACACCTCACGGACGCCGGTGACCACCAGTTTGACGTAGACGGCGTCGAAGACCAGGTACGATGCGGCCACCGTCCAGAGCACGACCAGCGCGATGCTGGGAATCAGCACCGCGCCGACCAGGCGTGACTTGATCGACCGGTTCGCCTTGTCCGGCTTGTCCTTGTTCTTCACGACGCTCCATCACCGGCCCTGGGGGTGTGCGGTTCGTGGCCTCTCGCCGGCCATCCGGGCGGACGGTCGGCGATTTCGGCGGCGGCCACCGGAGTCGGGACGGCCACCGGTGTGGCCATCTCCGGACAGGAAGCGTCCGCGCACCGATCTTGATCTTCTAACGGCCAGGGAATCTAGCACGTTTCAGATCGCGGTTGAACGGTCCTCACGTCGACGATCTGGTCTTTTTACGCGCTACTGCGGTGAGCGTGCCGAAGCATGCGCCGAACGGTCGCACGTCGTTAGGCCGGGCTGTCGCGTCGGGCAGGTTTTGTCACCGGGTTTTCACTCGTTCGGTGGTACGCGTGCCGCCGTTCGGCGCGATAAGAGGCCGTCTGTGGGGCGTGTTCCGTCGCTATCGGTGCGCGGCCGGATCGGTACAGTGAGCATTCGCGGCGGGACGAATTATTGGACTAGTTCGGGAAATTTTGGTCCCGTATTAACGCCATCGAAACGCCGGCCACGGGTCCTGATCTGGGTCGATGTACCGAAGTGCAGACGCACGTGCACCAATGGCGCGCACATGGTGTCACTCCCTGTCACCGGCCGAGTCGCTCGACCTGGATCGTCGGTCGCGTCGTGCCGTCTGGCCAGCGACGATCGCCACGCCGAGCCGACTTTCGCCGTGCCAACAGGTGTGACTGCGCGTTGTCACCGGACGGGTGCGCAGTGTCGCGGGCGGCCGTTTGCCCGCCTCGGCGCGGGTGGCTGGGCGCAGTCGGCCCGAGCGGGCGTAGGCCCTGTGGTGTATCGCCGGCTGCGCCGACCGTCACAAGGGAAACCGCCGACCGGTCGTGCCGAAAAATGGATCATCGTTGCGAATGGCATTCGGTCGAAAACGTTTTTGGTTGCCGGTCAGGGCCTGCCGCCTGCCCTGTTCGGCTTGCGTGCCGTGACGGTTGCGCCCGCCACGACACTTGACCGGCGTGCGGGCCGCGATCGACCCTCTGGTCAGCGCCTTCTCGGTCAAACGGCGGAATTGAGGCGTTCGATTCCGGTGGCAGGCGGACCATCGTCGACGCGTCGGGAATACGGCACAAGGCCGCCGTGTGTGATATTCGGTCGACGGTCCCGCGGTGTCGCGTCCCGTATTTGTCACGCGTGCGCGGGGATGATCGGCCGTTTTATCGTCCTTTGACGCCGCCGGCGTTCACACCCCGGCGGCCAGGGTGTCCAGGATGGACTGGCCGTATTTGGCCAGTTTGTTCTCGCCGACGCCGCTGACCGTGCCCAGCTCGGCCAGGGTGGTCGGGGCCTGGGTGGCGATCTGGCGCAGCGTGGCGTCGTGGAAGATCACGTAGGCCGGCACGCCCTGCTCGCGGGCGGTGGCGGCGCGCCAGGCCCGGAGCTGCTCGAAGACCGGGGCGGCCTCGGCCGGCAGCTCGGCGGCCGCGGCGGCGGCCTTGGCGGTGCGGGCGGCCCGGGGCGGCTTGGCGGCGGTCTCCCGGCGCAGCCGGACCTCGCGCTTGCGGCCGAGCACGTCGGCGCTGGCCTCGGTCAGCGACAGGGTGCCGTAGTCGCCCTCGACGGCCAGCAGGCCCTGGGCCAGCAGCTGCCGCGCCACGCCCCGCCACTCGGACTCGTTGAGCTCGGTGCCGATGCCGAACACGGTGAGCCCGTCGTGGTCGTGCTGGATCACCTTGGCGGTCTTGCGGCCCAGCAGGATGTCGATGACCTGCCCGGCCCCGAAACGCTGCCGGCGCTCCCGGTCCAGCCGGAACACGGCCGACAGGAACTTCTGCGCGGCAACGGTTCCGTCCCACGACTCGGGCGGCGTCAGGCAGGTGTCGCAGTTGCCGCAGGGCTGGGTGAGCGTCTCGCCGAAGTAGGCCAGCAGCCCGCTGCGCCGGCACTCCACGGTCTCGCACAGCGCCAGCATCGCCTCCAGGTGCTGGCCCAGCCGCCGCCGGTGCAGGTCGTCGCCTTCGGAGGTGTCGATCATCTTGCGCTGCTGGATCACGTCCTGCAGCCCGTAGGCCAGCCACGCGGTGGACGGCAGGCCGTCCCGGCCGGCGCGGCCGGTCTCCTGGTAGTAGCCCTCGACCGACTTGGGCAGGTCCAGGTGGGCCACGAAGCGCACGTCCGGCTTGTCGATGCCCATGCCGAAGGCGATGGTGGCCACCATGACCACGCCGTCCTCGCGCAGGAACCGGGACTGGTTGGCGGCGCGGGTCTGGCTGTCCAGCCCGGCGTGGTAGGGCAGCGCCGGAATCCCTTGCTCGGTAAGCCATTCCGCGGTCTTGTCCACAGAAGCCCGGGACAGGCAGTACACGATGCCGGCGTCGCCCTTGTGCTCGGCGCGCAGCAGCTCCAGCAGCTGCCGCTTGGGCTCGTTCTTGGGCACGACGCGGTACTGGATGTTGGGCCGGTCGAAGCTGGACACGAAGTGCCGGGCCTGCTCCAGGTTGAGCCGGCTGGCGATCTCCTTGCGGGTGGCCTCGGTGGCGGTCGCCGTCAGCGCGATGCGCGGGATGTCCGGCCAGCGCTCGTGCAGGTGGGACAGTTGCAGGTAGTCCGGGCGGAAGTCGTGCCCCCACTGGGAGACGCAGTGCGCCTCGTCGATGGCGAACAGCGCGACCTTGCCCCGCTCCAGCAGCCGCGGCGTGGACTCCATGCGCAGCCGCTCCGGCGCCAGGTACAGCAGGTCCAGCTCGCCGGCCAGGAACATGGCCTCCACCATCTGGCGTTCGCCCGGATCCTGAGTGGAGTTCAGGAAACCGGCCCGCACGCCGAGCGCGCTCAGCGCGTCCACCTGGTCCTGCATCAGCGCGATCAGCGGGGAGATCACCACCCCCACGCCGTCCCGGACCAGCGCGGGGATCTGGTAGCACAACGACTTCCCGCCGCCGGTCGGCATCAGCACCAGCGCGTCGCCGCCGGCCACGACCTGCTCCACGATGGCCTGTTGGTCGCCGCGGAACGAGTCGTAGCCGAAGACGGTGCGCAGCACGTGAGCCGGATCTGTCACGCCGCCCGAGTGTAGTCCGGCAACTCGATCGAGTCGGCGGTGCGGTTGATCAGCCAGGTCAGCAGCCCGTTCAACGGCTTGGTGTCGAGCACGCGGTAGACGTGCTTGCGGCTGCGGATGCCCCGCCGGCTGTCCGGCGCGAAGAAGCCGCCGGCCCGCCTGGCCTGGTTCTGGCCCATCTTGGCGGTGGGCCGGATGATCCGTTCGTAGGCGGCGAAAGCCTGGTCGTGGCCCGAATTCGTGGCCAGCTCGCCGGCCAGCACGTAGGCGCCGACCATCGCCAGACCGGTGCCGCCGCCGCCCGGGCCGGCCGACCACGCGGCGTCGCCGACGAGTACGACACGGCCCTTCGACCACTTGTCAAGTCGCACCTGGCTGAGCGAGTCGAAGAACAGCGTGTCGGTCCGCGCGAGCCCGGCCAGCAGTGTCGGCAACTCCCAGCCGCCGCCGCGGAACTTGTCGGTCAGGATCCGCTTGTGCTGCTCGATGTCGCGCCGGTCGTAGGCCAGCGGCTCGGAGGCGAAGAACAGCGTCACGCCCAGGGCGTCCCGGTCGATCGCGCTGGTCACCATCGCGCCGATGCCGGGCTCGGCGTACATCTGGCCCGCGTGGTCCAGGCCGAGGTGGTTGGGCACGCTGAAGTGGGCCGCGTAGTAGCCGAGGTGGGTGGCGAAGTCCCGCTCCGGCCCGAAGACCAGCGACCGCACCCCGGAGTGCGCGCCGTCCGCGCCGATCACCAGGTCGAAGGTGCGGGGCGCGCCCTTGGCGAAGGTGACGTCCACGCCGCCGGCGTGCTCGGTCAGCGCGGTGATCCGGTCGTCGAAGACGTACTCCACCTTGTCCTTGGTGTGCTCGTAGAGGATGCGGCTGAGGTCGCCGCGGGGGATCTCCACCTCGCCGCTCATCACCGCCGACGGCACCCGGGCCTCGAACCGGCCGTCGGCGTCGACGATCGTCACATCGCCCATCCGGGTGCTGCGGGCTTCGATGTCGGCCAGCAGGCCCATCCTGCGCAGGATCGCCAGCTGCTCACCCCGGAAGTCGACGGCCGAGCCGCCGGCCCGCAGCGCTGGGGCCTGCTCGACCACGGTGACCTCGAAGCCGTGGCGGTGCAGCCAGAAAGCGGCGGTCGGGCCGGCGATGCTCGCCCCGGAAACCAGGATCTTCGTCATGACTGCCTCCTCGATCGGTGTGTGCCCACACCGTCGCGGCCGGTCCTTACCGGCGGCTTACCAAGCGCTGACGACGCCGTCAGCGGGCCGGCAGCCGGACCCGGAACACCGTCCCCACGCCGAGCTCGCTCGCCACCTCGACCTTGCCGCCGTGGGCCTCGACCAGCTTGCGGACGATGGCCAGCCCCAGCCCGCTGCCGCCGGTCTGCCGGTTCCGCGACTTCTCGGCCCGCCAGAACCGGTCGAACACGTGCGGCAGGTCCTCCGCCGCTATCCCGCTGCCGGTGTCCCTGACCTCCAGCACCACGTCCGCGCCGTCGGCGAAGACCCGCAGCCGGACGGAACCGCCGGCTCCGGTGTGCCGCACCGCGTTGGTGACCAGGTTGTCCACGACCTGCCGCAGCCGCACCGGATCGGCCGACAGCTCCACGTCGCCGTCCTCGGCCGCCAACGCCACGCCGGCCGCCTCGGCCCGGGCCCTATGGGCGGCCGTGACCTGCGCGAACAACTCCTGCACGGACACGGCCTCGCGGTGCAGCCGCAGCGTGCCGGCGTCGGCCATGGCCAGGTCCTGGAGGTCGTCGATGATGTGGTGCAGCTGCATGGCCTCCTCCAGCAGCGACGCCACCAGCACGTCGTCGGCCTCGGCCACGCCGTCCTGGGCCGCCTCCAGCCAGCCCCGGATGTTGCTCAGCGGCGTCCGCAGCTCGTGGGCGATGTCGCTGATCAGGTCGGTCCGCAGCCGCTCCACCTGCGCCCGGCTGGCCGCCATGTCGTTGAACGCCCCGGCCAGCCGGCCGATCTCGTCCCGCCGGCGCACCTGCACCTGCGTGGTCACGTCGCCGTCCCGCATCCGCTGCGCCGCGGCGGTCAGCGCCCGCAGCGGCCGGGTGAACCGCCGCCCGGCCAGCACCGTCACCGCGATCGTCACCACCAGCACCCCGCCGACCGACAGCCCGATCCGCAGCTTGTTGCCGGCCGAGAGGTCGAAGGCGCTGGGCGTGGCCACCCCGCCTGGGCTCGTCACGAACAGCAGGGCCGCCGGCGCGACGAACGGCGTCAGCTGCTCATGCCGGCCGGTGGTGACACAGTCCTGCACCCGCTGGTCCGTCTGCCCCGGCACCACCGTGCTCGGCGCCGCCTGCGCCGCAGTCGTCTGCCAGCCGAAGTCCAGCCCGATCAGGACCGGAGGCAGCGGCAGCCGGGCCAGGCATTCGTTCACCAGCGAGTCCAGCTGGCTCAGGGCCGCTTGCTCGGACTTCACCGGCTGGTCCAGCGTCTTCGCGCACTGCGCCGTGGCCACCGGGTCCGGGCTCTGGATCTTCGGCCGCCGGCTCGGCGAGGTCACGATCGACCCGACCGCGCCCCGCTCGCGCACGCACTCCAAGGCCCGCTGCGCCAACGCGTTCAGCGTGTCGACCGACAGCTGGTCCAGCGCGTACGGCCCGACCGCCGACGGCGAGATCCGGTCCGGGCCGGCGGTGACCAGGCTCGGGTCCACCGACAGCGGGTCCACGCCGGCCGACGCGGAGCCCGGCAGCGGGTGGTCGCCCGGCTCCGAGTCGACGATCACCCGGCGGCTCTGGTCGGTCAGCACGATCCGGCGGCCGGTCTCCTGGGCCAGGACCGTGACGTTCTTGCCGACGCCGGCCCAGCTCGGGTGGCCCGACGCGTAGCCGAGCAGGTCCTCGTAGATCAGGTTGCCGGAGCTGATCGCCTGCCCCTGCTCCTGCTGGATGGCGACGCTGGTGGTCTGCGCGGCCAGCCAGGCGGTGGCCGCGATCGAGCCCGCGGCGACCACAATGGACACCGCCAGCAGCCGGGCGAGCACTACGGCCTCTCCGCGGTCAGCTTGTAGCCGACGCCGTACACCGTGACCAGACGGACCGGTCGCCGCGGGTCGGGTTCGATCTTCTTGCGCAGGTTCATCACGTGCACGTCGATCGTGCGGTCGGTGATGTACCGGTCGAAGCCGTGCAGCCGCTCCAGCAGCTGCTGCCGGGTGAACACCCGATCCGGTTGCCCGGCCAGGGTTTCCAGCAGCCGGAACTCGCCGGGCGTGCACTCCACCCGCTGGCCGTCGCTGGTGACCACGTGCCGGGCCGGGTCCACCACCAGCGTGCCGACCCGCAGCAGCTCGTCCGGCTCGGCCGCGCGCTGGCCCCGGCGCAGCAGCGTGCGCACCCGGGCCACCAGCTCCCGCGGGCTGAACGGCTTGGTCATGTAGTCGTCGGCGCCCAGGTCCAGGCCCAGCAGCAGATCGTCCTCAGTGGACCTGGCCGTCAGCATCAGCACCAGCACGTCCGATTCGGCCCGCAGCACCCGGATCACGTCCAGACCGTCCACTTTGGGCATCATCACGTCCAGCACCAGCAGGTCCGGCCGGTTGGCCCGGACGGTGTCGATGGCCGCCCGCCCGTCCCCGACCACGACCACCGTGTGCCGCTCCCGCTCGAGATAGCGGCGGACCAGCTCCGCCTGCTTCTCGTCGTCCTCGGCCAGCACGATGTGGGCGCACATGGCACCGATGATAGGTCCGCCACGCACCGGCCACCGGATCCTGACAAGTTCCTCATATCCGTCGGCGACGGTGTCGCCATGACCAAAGTCCTCGGCCTCGCGGCACTCGCGACGGTGGCGGCGCTGAGCGCCTGCTCCTCGACCGCGCCGCCGACGCCGCAGGTCGCCTCGCTCGACACCGGCGGGGCCACGACCGCCAGCAGCACCACCGGCAACACCGCCGCCGGCCGCCCGCAGTGGCGGCTGGACAGCACGGAGGCGGAGGTCAAGGCGCTCTGGATGGCCTACTGGGCCTGCCTCGGCGACCACGGGCACAAGATGTACCCGGAGCGCGGGTCGGCGGACATGGACAGCCACACGCCCCAGGACGAGGCGGCGGTGGCGGCCTGCGCGAACAAGATGCCGCTGATGCCCGACGAGCTGGACTCCAAGAAGAACCCGCACTACCTGGACGACTACCACGCGTACATGAAGTGCCTGACCGACCACGGCATGGCCGTGCACGCCATCGACCCGTTCGGCACCGGCTGGACCTTCGACGACGGCGTGACGCAGAAGCTGAACGACGAGCAGCGGCAGCAGGTCGACCACGACTGCACGCTCCAGACGTTCGGCAACCACTGAGGGAGAACGGAAAGTGGCAGCGGACACCCGCCGGCGGGCGGTGATCGGGATCGCCGTGCTGGTCGTGGTGGTCGGTGCGGTGCTGGGTGTGGCTGTGATCGACGCACGGCACGGCTCATCGGCCGGCGTGACCGCCGCGCCGCCGTCGGCCCAGACGGTCGAGGTGAAACGCATGGACCTGTCCAACGGGCAGTCCTTCGGCGGCACGCTCGGCTTCGGGTCGCCGCAGTCGGTGAAGGGCGCCGGCGCCGGGGTCGTGACCAAGCTGCCCAAGACCGGGGACCTCGCGGCCCAGGGCAAGGCGCTGTACTGGGTCAACGACAAGCCCGTGCCGGTGTTCTTCGGTGACACGCCGCTGTTCCGCAAGCTGGACGGGCCGACCCTGAAGGGCGCGGATGTCGCCGTGGTGGCGCAGAACCTGAAGGCACTCGGCTACAGCGTCGGTGTGTTGCCGAAGGATCCGCAGCAGACCGCCTTCACGCCGACGATCGCGGCGGCGCTGAAGAAGTGGGAGCGCAGTGTCGGCCTGGACGACACCGGAACCCTTGATGTGGGCCAGGTTCTGGTGCTGGCCGGCCCGATGCGGGTCAACTCCGTGACGGCGCAGCTCGGTGATCCCGTGGCCGGGGACCTGCTGACGGTCACGTCGACGCAGAAGGTCGTGACCATGCCGGTCGACGCCACCGCGGTCGGGCAGATCAAGACCGGCGCCGCGGTGACGATCATCCGCCCGGACAACAAGACCGTGTCGGCCAAGGTGACCGCGATCAGCACCACTGTGGACGGTGGCAACGGCAAGGATCAGACATCCGGGCCGCCCAAGCTCAACGTCACCGTCACGCCGGACGATCCGTCCACGCTGGCCGATCTCGACGCCGCCTCGGTCCAGGTGCAGGTGACCACGTCCGTACACAAGGGAGTGTTGGCGGTGCCGGTCGGCGCGCTGGTGGCGCTGCGCGAGGGCGGCTACGCCGTCCAGACCATGGACGGCAAGTACCGGGCCGTGCAGACCGGCATGTTCGCCAACGGCATGGTGGAGATCAGCGGCGACGGCCTCGCCGAGGGGCTGAAAGTGGTGACCACGTCGTGACTCCGGTGCTGGAACTCGCCGGCGTGAGCAAGCACTACCCGGGCGGCGTGGTGGCGCTGGACTCGGTGTCGCTGGAGATCGAGCCGGGCGAACTCGTGGCCATCGTCGGACCTTCCGGCTCCGGCAAGTCCACGATGCTCAACATCATCGGCACCCTCGATCTGCCGTCGCACGGCACCGTCCGACTCGGCGGCCTGGACGTCACGACGCTGTCCGACCGCCGGCTGTCCGCGCTGCGCGGCCGGTGGCTCGGCTTTGTCTTCCAACAGTTCCACCTCACCGACGGGCTGTCCGCCGCGCAGAACGTCGCCACCGGCCTGTTGTACGCCGGCGTGCCCCGACGACGCAGACGGGCGCTGGCCCTGGAAGCCTTGGACCGGGTCGGGCTGTCGCATCGCGTTGACCACCTGCCGCAACAGCTTTCCGGCGGCGAGCGGCAGCGGGTGGCCATCGCCCGCGCCGTCGTCAACGACCCCGCGCTCGTGCTGGCCGACGAACCGACCGGCGCGCTGGACACCGTCAACGGGCAGGCGGTGCTGGAGTTGTTGCGGCGCTTGAACAACGACGGCACCACGATCGCCGTGATCACACACGACCGGGACATCGCCGCCAGCCTGCCCCGCCGCATCGAGATGCGGGACGGCCGTCTGGTGTCGGACACGCGCGCGGGGAGCTTGGTGTGACCACTCTCGACACCCAGCCGGTCCGTCTGTCCTTCGGCGACATCCTCCGCCTCGGACTGCTCGGCGTCGGCACCCGCAAGATGCGGACTGTGCTGTCGGCACTGGGAATCTCCATCGGCATCGCCACCATGGTGATCGTCACCAGCATCCCGGCCTCCAGCCAGCAGGCGCTGCTGGACCAGCTGACCGCGTTGGGCACCAACCTGTTGCGAGCCGAACCCCAGCAGGCGCAGGGCAATCCCGTGCTGCTGCCACCCGATTCGATGGACATGGTCAAGCGGATCGGCCCGGTGACCGCCGCGGCCCAGGTCGCCAACGCCCACAAAACCGTGCAGCGCAACGACAAGATCGACCCGAACGCCGACTCCGGCCTGACGGTGCTGGCCAGCAGCACCAACCTGCTCAGTGCCGTCAACGGATCCCTGCACGCCGGCAAGTTCCTCGACGACGCGACGTCCAACTTCCCGACCGTCGTGCTCGGCTCCGTGGCCGCGGCCCGACTCGGCTTCACCACACTGGTTTCCGGCCAGCAGCCGCCGCAGGTGTTCATCGGCCAACAGTGGTTCACCGTGATCGGCATACTGAACCCGATGCCGCTCGACCCCGACCTGGAACGGGCGGTGCTGGTCGGATGGGGTGCGGCGAAACAGGTTCTGGGCTTCGACGGGCATCCCACGGTCGTGTACGTCAAGGCCGACGAGGACGCCATCCAGGACGTCCGGGCCGTGCTCGGCCCGACTCTCCACCCCCAGCTGCCCGGGCTGGTGCAGGTGTCCCGGCCGTCGGATGCCCTGGCGGCCAAACAGGACACCAAGACCACCTTCTCCGCGCTGTTCCTCGGCCTGGCCGGCGTCGCCCTGCTGGTCGGCGGCGTCGGTGTCGCCAACACCATGGTCATCTCCGTGCTGGAGCGGCGGCGGGAGATCGGCCTGCGCCGGGCGCTGGGCGCCACGCGGGGCCAGATCCGCGGGCAGTTCCTCACCGAGGCCGCGGTGCTGTCCGGGCTCGGCGGCGTCGCCGGCACGGTGATCGGCGTCGCGGCCACGCTGGCGTACACCGGATACCAGGGCTGGCCGGTGATCATTCCGTTCGCCGCGCTCGGCGGCGGCTTGGCCGGCGCGGTCCTGATCGGCGTGCTCGCCGGCATCTACCCCTCGGTCCGCGCCGCGCGGCTCACTCCCACCGAGGCCCTCGCCACCGCCTGAACCTTAGGGGGTTGTTACCGATCGTCCACTCCGGCCGGTTCCCGTGCTGGACTGTCCGTGGACGGAAGGAGCCCCCACCCATGTCGCCCACTCCAACGGCCTTCGGGGACCTGCGCGCGCTGTTCGTCAACTGCACGCTCAAGCGGTCGCCGGAGATCAGCAACACCGACGGGCTGATCGACATCAGCAGCGGCATCATGGCCCGCAACGGCGTGACCGTGGAGGTGCTGCGGGCCATCGACCACGACATCGCCGTCGGCGTGTGGCCCGACATGACCGAGCACGGCTGGGCCACCGACGTCTGGCCGTCGATCTACCAGAAGGTGCTCGACGCCGACATCCTCGTGCTGTGCGGGCCCATTTGGCTGGGGGACAACAGCTCCGAGATGAAAAAGGTGATCGAGCGGCTCTACGCCTGCTCCCACCTGCTCAACGGCGCCGGCCAGTACGCCTACTACGGGCGGGTCGGCGGCTGCCTGATCACCGGCAACGAGGACGGCGTCAAGCACTGCGCCATGAACGTGCTCTACAGCCTGCAACACCTGGGCTACACCGTGCCGCCCCAGGCCGACGCCGGCTGGATCGGCGAGGCCGGCCCCGGACCGTCCTATCTGGACCCCGGCTCGGGCGGGCCGGAGAACGACTTCACCAACCGCAACACCACCTTCATGACCTGGAACCTCATGCACCTGGCCCGCATGCTGAAGGACGCTGGCGGCATCCCCGCCTACGGCAACCAGCGCTCCGCGTGGGACGCCGGCTCCCGCTTCGACTTCCAGAACCCCGAGTACCGCTGACGCGCTTCTGCCACGTGCGCTTCCTACTTGCGCCCAGGTGCCAAACAGGAAGCGCATGTGGCGAAAAGCGGGGGAGTTGGCAGGGTCAGGCCGGGCCGGCCAGGGCGGGCACGGCGTCCCGGATGGTGATCTGCCACCGGGTCGTGGGCGCGACCCAGCCGGCGGCCCGCCGACCGGTCCGCTGCACGAGCTCGACGGCCGGCATCAGGCCCCGCTGGTAGGCGATCATGCCGGCCCGCGGGTCCGAGGCCCGGCTCAGCGACTCGGCGAGCCGGTAGCCGCCGAACGCGGCCAGCGAGGCTCCGTGCCCGGCCAGCACGGACCCGGCCGCGGCGGCGTCGCCGACCAGCACGGTCCGGCCGACGTGCCAGCTGGCCAGCTCGACCTGGGCCACGGGATGGTGCGCCAGCCCGGCCGGGCAGTGCGACAGAGCCCGGTCGACGATCCACCCCATGCCGGCGCAGCGCCGCCGCACCTCGGCCAGGGGATCAGCGGGTGAGCGCTCGCCACGGTGCACGAAGAACGCGGCGACCCGGCCGTCGGCGGTGCGGCTGAAGCCGGCCTGCCGGTCGGCCAGGCTGAGCACCTTCAGGTTCGGTCCGAGGCTCGCCGCGAGCTCGTCGTCGGCGAACACGAAGGTGCCGCTCTGCTGGCCCAGGGTCCGCACGTACAGCCGGTCCGGCCCGAAGACGAGCCGCCGCACGGCCGACGCCAGGCCGTCCGCGCCGACCAGCAGGTCCACCTCCTCGACGCGGCCGTCGGAGAGCGTGACCCGAACCGGACCCCCAAGGCCGTCGACACCGCCGTCCTCGACGCCGACGACCTCGGCCCCGCGGCGCAGCCGCACCCGGGCCGGCAGCGCGGCGGTCAGCGCGGCCTCCAGGTCGCCGCGCATGATCGTGAGCAGCCGACCGGCCAGCAGCGTGGCGGCGGCCAGGTAGCTGACGGTGGCCAGGGTGCTGCCGTCCTGGTCGACGTATTCGATGGCCGGGATGGGCCGCCGGGTCCGGGCCAGCGCCGGCAGCAGGCCCATCTTGTCCAGCACGTCGTAGCCGGCGCCGCCGACGTCCAGCAGGTGCCCGGGGCCGCGGGGGTGCTCGTCCCGCTCGGTCAGCAGCACGTCCCAGCCGTGCCGGTCCAGCCACCAGGCGGTGGTCAGCCCGGCGACCCCGGCGCCGCACACGAGCACCCGCATCGCCCCTCCTGTCGAGTTGTCCGGCCCCAGTTCTATCCGGTTTCGCCGCCCGGTTTACGGGTTTTCGCCCGGTTCACCAGGTTTAGACCAATCCTCATTTTTGCATAATGCAACACTCGGCGGCGGTACTATGCGCTACCGGACATGTATCGAGGGTGCCCATGGCAATCGATTGCATCACACTGCCAGACTAGTGGGTTGACGTTCGACGAGCGCGGGAGCATCGTGATGCGAACGATTGCATTTCGGCGAGGCGGAGGAAGTCATGGGCACGCCCAGCATTGGGTGGATCGGCGCGGGTCGGATGGGCGCCGAACTGGTGGGGCGGCTGTTGGCCGCCGGCTACGACGTCGCCGTCTACAACCGGACCCGGGCCAAGGCGGAGGCGCTGGCCGGACGGGGTGCGACGGTGGTGGACCGGCCGGTGGACCTGGCCGGTCGGGACATCGTGTTCACGATGGTGGCAGCCTCGGCTGATCTGGAGCAGGTGACCTCGGGGGAGGGTGGCCTGTTCACCGACCCGGAGACGGCGCCGAAGGTGCTGATCGACTCCTCGACGGTGTCGCAGGAGGCCTCGGCCGGGGTGCGGGTGGCGGCGCGCAAGCGGGGGGCGGAGTTGTTGGCGGCGCCGGTCAGCGGTAATCCGAAGGTGGTGGCGGCGGGCAAGCTGACGGTGGCGGTGTCGGGTCC